>Ga0209700_104014_pt1 | contig 27255 bp, 23 predicted proteins | sample SiratroredBW_FD_187528 | JGI IMG/M metagenome (GOLD analysis project Ga0209700, IMG submission 187528) | Root nodule microbial communities of legume samples collected from California, USA - Siratro red BW (SPAdes) (version 2) | ecosystem: Host-associated > Plants > Roots > Nodule | place: USA... | reverse complement strand
ACCTCAAGGCCCAAACTTAAACTACATGGCCCAAAAATACAAGGCCCAACTTTATTCTACTTGGCCCAAATACAAGGCCCAAATTATTCTAAACTATTCTAAACAATTTATACAAATTAGAGGACTTCTCCTCAAATCCTCACTCATGGGATCATAAGCAATCTCTATAGGTTGGTCAGAAGTACTAGTAAGCTTTAAGGGAAAGATATGTTCAAAAAACTCAACATTTTTAGTTTCTACTATAGTATTACGTTCAATTATGTCACTATTAAGAATAAGAAATCTATAAGCAGCACTATGTTCAGCATAGCCTAAAACCAAGCAATCAGAAGTTTTAGAACCTATTTTCCTTTTCTTAGGATCAGGTAACATCACTTTAGCTAAACACCCCCACACTCTTAAATATTTGAGATTAGGTTGAAAACCTTTTCCACAACTCATAAGGTGTTTTGCCAGTTTTTCTATGTGGTATTCTATTTTGCAAAAAACATGCTGTAAGAAGAGCTTCACCCCAAAGATTATCAGGAGCATTAGAACTAATAAGCATAGCATTCATCATTTCTTTAAGAGTCCTATTTTTTCTTTCAGCTACTCCATTTGGTTCAGGTGAATATGGTGGGGTTATTTCATGAATAATTCCTTCTTTAACACAATAATCATTAAAAGAAACATATTCACCACCTCTATCTGATCTAATCCTTTAATCTTCTTATCTAATTGATTTTCAACTTCAGTTTTATAAGAAAGAAACATATCAAAAGCTTCATCTTTATGTTTTATTAAATACAGTTTTGTATATCTTGAATAATCATCTATGAAAGTCACAAAATAATTTTTACAACCTCTAGACATGGTTTGTTTTAAATCAACAAGATCAGTATGAATTAAACCTAGTAACTCAGTTTGACGTTCTACAAAATGACATACTTTCTTTGTTACTTTAGATTCTACACATACATCACATTTCATACTTTGTTTATCATGCATGTTAATTAATCCTAGTCGTTGCAATTTAATAACATACGAAGAATTTACATGTCCTAATCTAGCATGCCAAATATCATAAGAGTCAACAATATACGCAGAAGACACAGATCCATTAATAATTTCAGAAACATTCAGTACAAAGGGACCTTGATCACAATATCCCTTCCCCACAAACACATTATTTTTTGTCATCACAATCTTATCAGATTCAAATGACAGTTTGACCCCTACTTTTCCCAATAGTGCTACAGAGATCAAATTAACTCTGATTGATGGCACATGCAGCACGTCACTTAAAGCCAAAGTCTTCCCAGATGTGAGCTTTAAAAGAACTTTACCTTTTCCTACGACAGAAGTAGTCCTAGAATCACCAAGATAAACTTGTTCTTCTCCATCCCCTACACTGGAGTAGAAGGAAAATGCATTTCTGTTTGCACAGATATGCTTGGTAGCCCCAGAGTCTACCACTCATTTGCTCACATTTGTCACAAGGTTCACTTGTGAAACGACCGCACAAATTGTATCTTCCCCTTCGGCTATATTTGCCTTAGGAGGATTGTCATTATTGACCCTGTGTCTGCACTGAGGTGCATGGTGACCTGGCCTTCCACAAACAAAACAATTTCCCTTCTTCTTGAAGGTGGGTTTGGGTCCACTGGTACGGAAAAAATTAGATTTATTTTTCTTGTGATCAGGTTTTTTCTCGTACCTTTTCGGAGCTAGTATATCTTCTATCATATTTGCTTTGGCAGATAAAGCCTTAGCCCTTGCAGTAGCACACTCCTTCCGGTTGGTGTCTTCAATGATGATGTGAGTGATGAGGTCTGGTAGCGACATCTGTTTATGCCTATACTTCAGCTGTTGTTTGTAGTCTGTCTCAGGACTGCGGAAGTTTCTCAATCAGAAGTTCCGAAACAAATTCATTAGGCAGAACAATATTCTCTGCTTTAATGTTTTCAAGTAGCTCGTGATATTCATTGATTTAAATCTTGATATCTTTGTCCTCTATCATCTCCCAGCGGTAGTACTTTCCGATAACGAATCTTTGTCGGACGACATCTTCGGCAGTGTATTTGAGAATAAGAGAATCCCAAATTTCCTTTGCTTCCTTATAGGAGCAATACACATCGAACAAGTCGTTAGATAATGCACTGAGCATGGTGTGACGACATACCTTATTTGCGTGAATCCAATCTTCAATTTGTTTCGCAGAAGAACTGGTGTCCGGTTTGGATGTCATAAGTGCATAAGCAACTCCGTACATGTCTAACAGGGTAGACACACGTTCCTGCCAACGTCGGAAGTTTTGACTCGAGAAAACTTCAATCTTCGAAACATCCGGAAACGGCTTCGCAAAGATGGTTGACGTTCCGGAAGCACCATTTGACATCTACGGCACAGTGTTGTTGATCTCCACACCGTCACCCATAAGTCCTTAAGATTGTTGTAAAGACGGCTGAAAATTAATAAACTAACTTCCAGAGGCGTGATAAAATATCACTGTCCTTAAGGACTTATTCGTGATAAATGCGCAAGTCCCCCAAGATACAACAGGAACTTATCAGTTAAAAACTGAAGATCTCAAAACTAGCAAGTTTGCTCTTTAGAGCAAAAATACCCAAGATATCTAAAGAAAGAATAAAGAAAGAGAGGAGAGAATATGAAGTAAAGGAAAAGAGAAGAGGAACTCTTGGTGTTGTGTGATTTTCGGAGTAAGGGGGGCCTCTATTTATAAAGACAGAAAAGTGAGAGGTTTGGGCTGTGAAGGAGTAGTGGAAGAACGGTCTCCACCATCCACGCCCAAGAACTGCCCCCAACGTACACAAAGTGGTTCCCAACGTTCAAAAATTGGAGTGTCCAACATTCAAAACAGCCTACGTTTACAGTTGCCCGAAGAATCTCCCACGTTGAATGCTTCTGGATGTTGCAGCTGTCGGAAAAATCTCCACGTCTTTGGGTTAAGCTGTTTGGGCCGTTAGGATTCACAAAATTCATTTTTGATTTTTAAAACAGATTTGCGATACTTTGTTTTCACAACAGTTGTATGGTGGATGGTGCGGGGGCTGACAGTGTTTGACATGCGCGCACCAACGGCGTCGCTTTTGGGTTTGAGAGGGAGAAAGGGTGTTTGCATGGTGACGTACCATGGTGGTTTCACGGTTGTAGGTTGGGGACATGGAGGAAGCTACATGGAGGTTTCATGGTGGTTTTGTAGAGGTGAGGGAGGCACGGCGAAGGCTCTTAGGGGGTTGTGTGGTGCGTGGGAAGTGTTTACAAGGTGGTTTGGAGGTGGGGTTTTGTTGGGAGATGAATGTTGGGAGGTGCTTGGGAGGCATGGTTGAAGTGCTTGATCGAGGTGCGTGGTGTAGTTTTTTTTTTGTTGCTAGTGGTGATGTAGCTTATGCAGGGTTCGGTGGTGTTGGTTGGGGCTGTTGTGGGGATGCGTTGAATGTGGCTGGGTGTGATTGGATGAGGGTGCTAGTGGTGAGTTAGTGGTGGAGGAGAAGGAGTATTGTGGGTGAGCTAGGTGTTGCCGACTATAGTGTTTTTACATGAGTGAGTGAATGGGAACCGTGAGAAGAGTCTCATATTGCTTCCCAAATATTAAGAGTGGTGAGGGAGTGTAGAATGAGCAGAAGGTGGTGAGGTGCATGATGATTGTGTGGTGCCCTGTGAACGTGATTCTTAATTGTACATCGAGTGGGAAGGAGGTGTGAACTTGGGATGAGTTGAAGGTATTGGGTTTTTAGATGGTATTGGCTTTGGTGTTGGTGTTTTATGAGTGGTGATGAAGTGTGCGAAGGTTTTCTAGCAAGGAAAATGGATAATGAAAAGGAGTAGCGTGATGATGAGAATAATGTGGCTAAAGAGTGTAAGTGAGAATGTGTAAGGTGAGGGAGGATGAGGAGGAAAATGTGAGTGTGGTGGGTATATATCGTTCTTTTTAGAGAGATTAAAATCCTCTTTTCAAGTGACAAAACAACTTTATTGCATAAGATAGTGGAGCAGGGGAACGTTGTTGTAGGATTCCCCAACGTCAGTGTAGGGGTTACTTTTTTGTTGTTACTTCAACACCTCATCCCTCTCTTTTGTGATGTCTGTGCTCTTTTATGGGTGTGGGGTATGAATTTGGCCTTTTCTGTATGTACTAGGAGCCCAAAAAATATTATTTGTGGAGGGTGCAAAAACAACTTTATTCTTTTTTTCTTTTCTGGATAGGCAAGGTTGGAGTAGAGTAGTTTGAGGAGATATATCTTTTTTTTGTCTTTTTGTGAGTGAGGAGTAGATAAATAAAGAGAGTATGGTGGTGGGATGGAAAGGAAAAGTTCCAACACACTTTTTTGGTGTGGGGGAGTGTAGAGAAAAAGAGAACGTTGAAATATTTATGGGGATTATGAAGGAGTGAGAGAGTGTGGTTTGAAAAATGATAAAATAATATGTAGAGTCCACGACGAAGGAAATATGTGAGTGAGAGTGTGGTTGGAAAGAAAAACAAAAAGTCGGACCCACGAGGAATTACGTGAGTAAGAGAGTCAATTTTATTATTATTATTTTTAATTATTTATTATAAACCCTTTTTCTTAAATAATAAAGTGAATGAAAATATTTTTATTTTTATTTTATTTTAAATGAGAAGGCTTATAAAAAATCTAAATCATAATTTTTTATTATTTTTATTTGAAAAAAAGATGGAGTAGAAACAAAAGTAAATTATATTTTTTTGTATTTTTTGACAATTCAAAAATGCTTTAAAATTTAAACTAAAAGATGAATATTTTTATTTTTAAAATTAAAAAAATATATTTATTTTTCATCCGAACGAAATTGTGTGTTGACAAGTAAGTTCTTTCAGTGCTTTAATTTTATCAAAATGGTTGGCGATTAAGCCTATAATGAGCTTAGTGGTAGGTAGTACTTCTCATTTAAAAGATTTGTGTTTAACCAAGGTGGAGATTTGTATGGATTAGTTCAGTAAAATCTTGCTAAGATTCCTAGATCGTCTGTCTACACCAAATTGCTTGATGGCACAAGATGGTTTGACTGCTCGAGACCATTTGATTGCACCAAACCATTTGATTGCATCAAACTATTAACTTCTTGTACGTTTAATATCATTGGGAGAGACCATTTAAATGATGTTTCAAGCTTTTAATAGTAGAGAGCATTATTAACATGTCTTCTTGCTAATTTCGGCATGTTTTACGGAAGTTAATTACTTTATGATATATAAATAGAAACTTACATTAAGAGTTATTGTTAACAGGGAGTTAATGCTCAACTGTAATAACAAAAAATTATGAGATTTGAGTGAAAGTTTACTAAGAGAAAAACATCAAGTTATAAAATCTATTCATAATGAATTCTGTCATAGACATGAAATTTGAAGTTTGTTAAACTTTAATTGAACCACATTATTTTTTTATGTGTAATTTTTTTTGGTTCATTATTTGTTTACCTTCCACTTATTTCATTTATTATTGATGTGGAGTGAAATTGATTCTTCTATTCCACAACATATATAATTTAATATATTTTAGAAAATTTACTACGTAATAATACTAATAAAAAGATTGTAAAAAATAACTAAAAAGTTATTATTTCTATTTACTTAAATAGAAATATTTTCATGTTTAAATCCGAAACAAATCAACATTTTATTCATGAACTCTTAATTTAATGAATTTTTATAAAAGATTTAGTGTGATATTTCACATCATTAACAAAGTTGATAATTAATGTATATTGAAATAATATGCTAAATTGTTTTAATAAAGCTTTTCTTCTCAATCACGTAACTTTCACTCATAAATTGAACTTTAATCATGTTTCCTGTGAAAAGTTATAAGAAAAAAATATGGTATAATATGATTTAAGAAATAGGTTATTGAAACTCTCATAACTTGGTGTGACACTTATATGTCACATGTTTCTCTTCTAGTGGAGAGGTTGGCATGTAACATGCCATATACTTTGTATACCAAAGTCCATGTACTGCGGAATGAATATACAGAGAAAAAGTTAGGTATACCGTCACGGGATGTAAGAAACTAGAAAATTAAAACACTTCAATTGGCTCGTGAGACGTGGCTCTCTTGATGCCACTATTCAATCCATGTGAGCAGACCAGTGGAGGTATTTGTTAAAAGTTAAAACTCAGAGAACCTAGATTCAACTTTTCTTTTTTTTTTTTTTTTACGATACTCAAGTGTTTTCCTTTTCTTTTTGTTAATTATATGGTTTTAAAATCTTAATTTTGACAATTACCTTTATCACGATAATGTTAGAAATTTTATAATTCTTAATTAATTAGGATAAGTTAATTAATATTATACTGTAACATGGAATAATTACAATGTGAGTAGTCTAAAGGTACACAACATTAAGTGATAATTTTGATATTTTGAAAAAATAATATGTTTTTATGATATACATCTCATTTCAATTAGAGATATATTCAATTATACTAAATAGGATATAAATCACACATTATTGACCAGTTTGATCAAGTTTAAAATTTATTTTTTTAAGATGGTATTAAAATTTATCAAAGACTATTTAAACAAACTTTGTGAGAGAAATATCTTTAAATCAAAGAAAATTAATGAAATTTCTTAAAACTTCAAAATCTCTTAAAAAATTTCGGATTATTCCTCTAAGATTCTTCGGAAGAAACAAAATTAAAAGAATATTACTTCCATTTTGACTTTAAGAACAAAAAGAAAACAAATGAGTAATTTTACACTCATTTATAACAAATAAGTATTATAAAATACAAGGGATTTTATTTATATATTTCTAAACCCTTTACACCTAATGACATAAAAGACGTGGGACTAAAACGGAAAATTGACCTAATTTTGGTCTCTCCAAAATGATGTGTGATTTTATACTTCATTTGAGTCCTTTCCATAACTTAGTCGAAAATCTACTAGGATTCCTCCTTGGTTGACCGTTGAAATAAGGCCTAACTAGAGGCTCGATTAAGACCTGATGTACATCTACAAAATCCTACAAAACGACGAAGAAAATATATATATATATATATATATATATATATATATATATATATATATATATATATATATATATATATATTCAAAGTATACAAGACTAAGAAGAAAGAAGAAAATCCTCATAGTCTACACTCCAAAGTAGGAGAGTCTTCTTCTTTACAGATTTTTCTTATTAATCACCCTAGTCATTGACCTCTTTAAAGGCCTAATGTGTGGTCTCTCAATACACGATCTCATTCATTACATGATTTCTAATGTTATGTTTTGATGTTAACAAAATTCAAGTTTATGTTTTAATTATTTATTTTAATAATGTTTGGAAATAATGTGTGTAGAACTAGAATGTCAAAGTCAAACTACACAGTCAAGTCAAAGTAACATGTCTCAAACAACACAGTATCAATTTTTAATTAAATTAATTATTAGTGAAAACATGATTTTTTGAAAATAAATATTACTTAGAGATAAACTTAAAGCAAAATTTTAATTGAAAGATAATTGAATATATATATATATATATATATATATATATATATATATAATTTTATGGAAAATGAAATAATAAAAAAATGAAAGAAAATCTTTTTCGTACTTCCTTTTAATAAAAATTCAAAATTATTAGGTTAAGACTTTATGGGATAAAAATGTAGGTTGAACTCAATGTGTTATCTTTTTTTTAAAAAAAGAGAAAATATAAAATAAATAATGAAAATTAAAATTAAAAAATAGAAAATGAAAATAAAAATATAAAAAAACATTAAAATTGAAAATAAAATAAAATAAAAATAAAAAAAACAAAAAAAAATAATAAAATAAAACTGACAGTTTTAAAGAAAATGTCGCTTCTCACTCACTCTCACTCTCACTTTTTTTACTCACTTTCAACTCCCTACACCCTATTTTTCCTCTCTTACTGCACTAACTCAAAAAAAAAATATAAATCACTCACCCTCTCTCACAATAAACACATAGATACATCCTCCTGAATAGAATACATTACATTGCTTCCATCAACTTTCTTTGATTTACATCTCCCCCACGCCACTAGAGCACTCTAGTTTCCAATGGTGTTTCCTAGCTGGCAAGCTATTCAAGGGGTGGAATGAGTCATGGTGCCTTGTAGCAGTGTTTGATAACAGAGGACAAAGAATATTAAAATTTTCTTCTTGAAGAGAGAGAAAAAAGTGAGAGCACAATAGACTTTTGTTCTAATGGATATACATCTACTCTTATTTCTTATAAAATACGGAGTACAATATTTAATCTCATAATAGACTCTTCAAATTCATCTTTATATGTGTAACAACTATGTTATAATTAACATTAAAAATACATAATTAAAGGTATTAATTAGTGATTATTCAAATTTTTGTTGAACAGAAACGTACACCCCTTAACAAACTGATTATTTTTAGTTTAATGCTTAACAAATTCCTCCCTTAAACTCAAACATTTATGATCCTTTATTCCAATAATCTCCTTCCAGTCATAAAACTGTTGTTGTTGGAAATTTTACAGATTTGGTATTTGATGAAGTCAAGGAAAATCAATGTCAGTCAAAGTAAAGTCAAAGAGAAGTTGGAAGCTTTTCTTAGCTTATAGTGTGTGTGTTGATGGAATCGCGTGCAAAGGTTTATATATTAGTGGTTGCTTTAGGAAATCTTAAGGAATTTATTTTGAAACTATTTTTAAAGAATAACATTAGAAAAATCTTTGTTATGAAAAATAAATTGATTTAACTAAATTTTAAATCGATTGATTTCTACTAACTAACAGGTTTAATAAGTAACTATTTTTTTAAATATATTTTAAGATAATAAAGAGGTTTTAAATACATTCTCTACATAATGTTTTAAATACAAAAGAAAAGAAAGAGAATAAAGAGTGAGAGAGAGAACACTATTGTTGTGAATATACAATAAAAGAGCAAAAATAGTTTTCAAGTGTGAAAAGTGAATCTTTCATCAAGAAAATCTTTAAGAAGTTCTTGGTGTGTTTCCATTGCTTTTTGAACATTATGCACTGGTTTATATCATCTTCAAGAATAGGGATGACTTATGCGATTGATTTTTGAGCCTGTTTCATTTCAAATATCTTGTAGGGGTCATTTTATGTCCAATATCTCATTCAATTTTGTTGATTTTTGTACTGCTATAAGGAATTACAACTTTGTTGTAGTGTTAGTAGTGATTATATATTACATTATGTGAGTGTAGTAGGGTGTTGCATGTGTTGTTGAGGTTCTTGCATGGTGTAAGAAGGTGTCTTGATTGTATAGAGTTTACAGTTAAAAGAGTGATTAGTGAATATTCTTTGCTTGTTGACAAGGAAGACTAGATGTAGTCCTTGAGAAACGGTGAACCATTATAAATCTTGTATGTTTGTCGCAACTGGGATCACGACAAGAGCACGGCGATCTGAAGGAGGAAAATAAAATAGATTTTAAAAAATAGAGAAAGGAGTTGCCACCATACTTTATTATAGAAGAGTATGGAAAAACTGAAAAAGGATAAGGTAAGTCCGTGAAATCGGATTTACGGACTGAGAGTCGGTTACGTGTGGGGAAGGTATTAGAACCCCCACAACGCCCGTCCTAAGACGGTACCTTTAATTAAAAGAGTAAAATGAGTGTGGTTTTTCTCAAAATAAAATGAAAATGTAAATGAAAACAAAGAGAATATTTTTTTTTTAAATTTTGGGCCCGGATAGGGGTTTGACCTTGCTCCTACGTATTTCCATCAGAGATGGAAAATCAAGGTTACGTAGTTCTATTTTGAAAATTTGTTTAATATGAGTTGTTTGAAAATTTGATATATTTTTCTTTAGTTTCTGAAAATTTTATAATTTTTAATTTTGGAAATTAAACTTCATTTTGGATAACGTTACACGCGTATGGCGTTTTGATAATCAAAACAAAATTGAAACTTTTCGAATTAGATCTCATATAACACGAACGGTCATTTAGGAACTTAATCAAAAATTTATTTTAAAAAAAAAGGCACAATAAAAATGTCATTTTTTTTTATTTTTTAAAAATATTTGTTTTTTCAAATTTAGGTTAGAAAATATTAGGAAAATGAGATGAAACTGAGATGAATTATACATAAAAAAGGCAAAAATGATGTTGTATTTATTAGACAAAAACGTTGGTGTAAGAGTAAATTTAAGGTACGGATAGGAGCTCTCTTTGACCAAAGCCCAATGTCTTGTGCCTAGCATTTCAGCACTCTTTTTATCTTCCTCCTTTTTTTGGATTTGTGTCGTACCATTCATTTGAAGCTTTTTCGTTCATGCACTCGAAACAAGATTAGGGCATCGGTGATAGGTACAAGCTGGGTGCAGAGGTTGATGGGGTTTCGGGGAGATGTTGGCTACTGCAAAGGAGGTAGAGTGATTTGGTAGCGGCGTGGATGGCACTTGGACGATGCATGGCGGCAACGAAGAACTTGATGACGACTCTCCTTGGCAATTCAAGGCAAAGTTGATGGTGGTGATAGAGAGGCTCCTTGGTGCTTTAGCTTGTAGCTCACGTTCCAATGGAAGAAGAGCACGTTCAAGCCTTTTGCACCGAACATAATGCATGGGAGGAGCTCCTCATGATGCAGAAGCAATGGATATGGAAGGATTCACCATGGAAGGAGGCGTGAAGGTGAAGATTGGTGAGGTTTTGGTGAAGTAGATAGTGAAAGCCTTGAAGGAGGTTGGCCCAACCTTCAACAGAGAGCTTCTAGCTTCTAGAAGAAGAAACTCAATGTGAAACTTGAGGCAATGTGCTGAAAATTTGGCAGCATTTCAATACTCAAATCAAGTTTACAATGGAGCTTCCTAAACCTCTTATTTATAGAAGAAAGGATGACCTACTTAGCTTTCCATGCAACCTATCTAGGTAGGGTTTGGGATAAGCTAGGTCTAGAAACCCTAGCTTATAAGACAAACTTCTAACCCTAGCTTCTATGACAAGCTTCCCAAGCCTAGCTTGCACTCTATGGCTGTCACAAGGTAGTGACAAGTGGCACAAGGAGAGAGCTCCCTTGTGCTACTTGGACTCTTTGATCAAGCCCAACATTATTTATGGACCCATGGCCCAAAAATACAAGGCCCAAATTTATTCTACTTGGCCCAAATACAAGGCCCAAATTATTCTAAACTATTCTAAACAATTTATACAAATTAGAGGACTTCTCCTTAATATTCTATTTTCTCCAAAGGGATTTCTTAATCTTTGTATTTGGGCCCGAGCAACTGATTAAAAGCCCAAATAAGATGAGATAGGCCCAATCTTCTGGAAAGCTCTTAATTCTCCCTCTAGCTCTTTGTCCTCTTTATTCTTTGATTAATGTCGTTGGGGCGTACTCCATCATCCCCTCCCTCTTAAAAGAGATTTGTCCTCAGATCTTACAATGTGTTGCGGATAGAAGCTTTATTATTGTTGATCTACTCACGATTTCCTCCAGGATCAAACATCATCCTATAAAAACATGAAAATAGTAAAACAGATGGCATTTTCTCATAACATTTAAAAATGCAAATGAAAAGAACCTATCTTTCCAGGTTAATGTACCCTTTACCTGATGTTAAACCTGGATAGATGATTTGAAGGACACTTTTATTTTTAATTTTTGAATATTTTTCTACCCTATGAGTTTGCCTAATATTTTGATCTTCTTGTTTAATTTCAAGCAACTCACAAGGTTTTTCTATGAGTGAGGTTTTTGTGCCAATGTCTAGCTCAGCCCCAAACAAAGATTGTTCTACAATATATCCTTACTAAATTTTTCTGTGTAAGAGGAGTCTATGTCAATGTCCCTAGACAATGGTTTCTCTTCAACTAAATCCTCACAAGATTTTTCTATGGAAGAGGAGTCAACATCTATTTTAGCTCCAGACAAAGGTTCACTCAACTTGTTACAAGATGGTTCTAAAAAAGAGGATTTTATATCAATGTTTGGTTCAACTCTAGACAAATTTTGTCTTGTCTTTCTTGTTCTTTCCTCCCCCGTCTTTCTTTCCGCTCTTTTTATTTTCTCTCATTTTCCTTGTGAATCATTCTATTTAATTTTTCTTCTATAAGCTTTATCCCTTTAAGTTCATGACCTAAGTGAGCTAGATGTTTTTCTAATATGTTTATTCTATCTATCTTCTTCTTCTCCTCTTCTCTCTTTTCCAAATATGAAGGCAGAACAAATTTTCTTCTCATACACGCCTTCAACTCTTTCCAATTCAAGATTTTATATTTCCTCCCAATTGAGACATCATAAGATAAGCTTCTAACCCTAGCTTATAAGACAAGCTTCTAATCCTAGCTTCTATGATAAGCTTCCCAAACCTAACTTGCACTCTAAGGCTCTCACAAGGTGGTGACAAGTGGCACAATGAGAGAGCTCCTTGTGCTACTTAGACTCCTTGATCAAGCCCAACATTATTTATGGACCTCAAGACCCAAACTTACACTACATGGCCCAAAAATACAAGGCCCAAATTTATTCTACTTGACCCAAATACAAGGCCCAAATTATTCTAAACTATTCTAAACAATTTATACAAATTACAGGATTTCTCCTTAATATTCTATTTTCTCCAAAGGGATTTCTTCATCTTTGTATTTGGACCCGAGCAGCTGATTAAAAGCCCAAATAGGATGAGATGGACTCAATCTTCTGGAAAGCTCTTTGTCCTCTTTATTCTTTGATTAATGTCGCTGGGGCATACTCCATCAGGTGGGGAGCGGCTTGCAAATGGAGATGGCAGTGGTGGCATTCGTGGTTGCTTGGCTCGTGGCGGTGCCCAGAAACTCGTCAAAGGAGGCGTTGTGGGACAATAAGAGGAGTTTGAGGATGGTAAGGTTTGAGAGGTTGGGAACAAGACTGGAGAAACGGTTTCCTTTCATACTGATAACTCGGGGCTGAGTTAGAGAAGTCAGGGGATGAATGAAGCCTTGGAGGTCGAGGTTTTTTAGCACGAGTTGCGAGACTCGGTCGGAATGCATAACACGTCGCTCCAGGAACAAGGATTGGTACTCCTAGTGCTCCATGTGAGCTTCTGGGAAGTGTATGAAGTGGTTTGAAGGCGACGAGAGCGACGAAATCTGGGTTGTTAGAACCTTGAACAGCGAGAAGAAGAAAGTGAAAAACCCGAACACGAGCAAGGTGAGGGAGTGTTGGTGCCATTGTTACTCTTGGAAAGGGAGAGAGAGTGAGTGGGTGCCTCCATGAAGAGTGAAGGTGTAAGTGAACATGTGTTTTTCATGTGTAGAGGTTAGTGGAGCATTATGGGATACGGGAGAAAGTTGACGAAGCCTTCTTGAGATTTTTTTTTCTTTTGCTTCTACGTAACAAACACCTCACAATCTCCTTCTCCTGTTGTGTTTTTTTTCACTTGAATGGTAAGAGTTATCAGATTGAAGAAAGTGGAGAAACTATAGTGAAGAATGGAAACCGTTATGAGAGTGCTCGAGGAAAATTGAGGGTGCTAGTGGGTGAACCTACATCTTTTCTGTATGAGTATAGAAAGGGGTTGAGAGTGGATGAAATGTGATGAGAGTCTGTGTTTGCACTTCGAGAATGGGGGAGAGCCAAAATTTGAAGGAGAAGAACAACCAAATCTCTTTCCCTCAACTGTGTATGAGTGAGTTCCACTCCTCCATTTCTACGTGCATGGTGTCTTTCATAGGTGTGTGGTATGTTGCAAACTCCGAAATAAGAAGCTCGAAAACCCTGGGTGTTTTAGTGAGTGCAGCGAGTGAGTGGTGGAAGAAGATGAAGTTTTCATGTTGTGTGTGTACCGTGAAGAATAAAGAATTTGTACCTATGGGGTGATGAGAGTGAGTTATGTGTATGTGGGTTGCTGCTTTTGGTGGCTACCACTACCGTCGAAGCTGAGAACGGGGCTTCTATTTCTCAATAGTGTATATGGAGGGTGACGAAGTTGGCAAGAGAGGTGGTGGGAGTGAAGAGAATGGTATGGAGGACGGGTACGCGACATGAGATCTTCCTTCCCAAGAATCCAAAGGGTTTGTGTTTATCTTCCCCTCCTCCACCGTGAGTGAGTGTGGGTTTTGTGTGTGTGGGTGCATGAGAGTTTTATGTGAGTGAGGTGAGGTGCAGAATGTTTTTCGAATATCATGTGAGAGTGTGTGGGTGAATGGTTTTGTATGGGTGCAATGGGAGAGTGGAATGGTTGTGATTTTTTCTGAAGAATGGGAAGAGCAAAATTGTATATTTGAATAGAGTGAAGAAAATGGGATGCTGGAAGAAAATGGAATCCTCCAGGGAGCCACGGGATTGAAGAGTGGATATGTAAACTGAGAACGAGTGATGAATGAAGCTTCTGGTGCCTAAAGACTGAGGGAGGGGATGAATATGTCACGTGAGGTGAAAGGATTTTCTTGATTGTGAAGAGGAAGGTGCGATGAGAAAAATGAGGGAAGGTGAAATGGAGAACATAAAAATGATTGTAATGAAGAGAGTCACTTTGTGAGTGAATGTCAACACCCAATTTCGTCCGAGCAAATAAAATTATTTCAAAATAAAAGAAAAGAAAAAATTAAAATAAAAATGTGTTATTTAGTTTTTATCATGTTTTGTCATTTAAGATAAAATAATAAAAACAAGTTTTGATTTCATTTTTATTTTATGACTAAAGTTTTGAAATAAAATTCATAGAAAAGAAAAAGATTAAAGAAAAGGAATGTTGGTTTTATAAAAGAAAAGACCAAAATAAGGAGGGGACACATTTTTTTGAGAGAGCACTAGAATTACACACAAAAACTAAAATTACACACAAAAAAAAGTACTGAAAATTCGAAGGTTTGAATTAGAAGAAAAGGTGAATTTTGTTAAAGCTGGTCTTCAACTGGTATGTCTTGATCACTCAGCCTCATGTGATTGTTCTGTTTGTTCTTGTTTTGTTTGTTCTTGCTCTGTTTATCCTTCCTCTGTTTGTTTTAGACCTACTGAAATATCAATATCATGAATATTAGTAAATGTTCATGTTTTTGCATTGCTTGTAAATAAATTTGCTTTATGAACTTGTTTTTGTTATACCAGAGATGTTGCTCTAAAGACATCTCATTTAATTCTCCCTAGAGGATGTTGTTTCACACGATCTCATATTTTCACCAACACTAAAACCGAAAAATGAAAAAAATATAAAATTTCAAAAAAGTAAAAAAATATATAAAATGTTTTTATAATAATAAAAATATAAGTTTTTACAAAATAAAAGTAAAAAAAATAAAAATAGCCAAAATATAAATATTTCTAAAAAAAAAAACTGTTTAACAAAACATTTAAAAAAAAACATACAACAATTCTTAAATTTCAAAAAATATAAATATTTATCAAACACCATCAAACAAATGTTTCAAATTAGAACTACGTAAACTCTGTAGGACTAAGGTCAATCCTTGTCAGATCCCAAAAAATAAAAAAAATATATTTTCTTTCTTTTATTAGAATTATTTTTATTGTTTATTTTTATTTGTTTCACATCTTTGTTTATTTATATTTATAGTTTTTTTTTGCATCATTTTTATTTATTGTGTTATGGCACCTTTATTATTTTCTTTTTATCTTTTATTTGCATTTTTATTTGCATTTTCATTTCTTTTTAATTGCATCTTTATTGTTATCTTGTTTTTTTCGGAAAAAAAGTAACATTTTATTAAACCACACTCATTTTCTTATTTGATTAAAGGTATCGTCTTAGGACAAACGTTGTAGGATGTTAATACATTTCCCACACGTAACTGATTCCCGAATCCTAAACTTGGTTCGTAGACTTTTTTTTTCTTAATTTTGGTTTTTCTATGATTTTCCATGATATGGTTGCGACTCCAATCTCAATCTAAATATTTTAAAATACATTTTTGATCACCCCGTCGTGATCCCGGTTGTGACATATGACGACTCCATTAGGGACTATTTTAGAGAGTCAGACCAATTTAATTAAATGAGTAAAATTTGTGTGGTTTTGTAATGTTTATCTTTCCCCTTTTCTTTTTATTACTTTTGTAAAAAATATTTGTTGTTATTTATATTGTTTATTATTTTTTAGGATTGTTTATATATTGTTTTTTATTTGTTGTATATATTTGTGTGTTATATGTATGTTGAAATATTGAACCTTAGGGTAGAAGACATGCTATATATCGCCTGGGAATTTTCTAGTTGTTTTGCAGGTGGGGGTTGGATATGCATTTTTCTCCCTTCCCACACACACTTTATTGCATATCATGAGTGGGGCCCTATACCGGGTATGTGAAACTTAGAAATAGAGGAGTCACGTAGCAAAACTGAGCGGATGTACTTCCTAACCTAGTTGGTGCGAAAACTCCAGCTAGAGTCTGTTCGCTTTACTATCATGTCCATAAATAGGTCATTACTGAATGATACAGATGTGTGGTAAAGGGGATCATAACTCTAATGATCTTTAATAGGAATTAGGGCAAAGCTATCCTGTGTGAGCTCATTTAAAAGGCTTAAAACTTAAATCCCATTAGGTCCAACCCTAATTAGGGCATTAAGGGAAACTCTTTGCAGCTCAATTATCCACTATCATTCATTACACAAGTATTAGTTGTTATAAGAAGAAGTTGATCTATTCTTTTTAAAAAAATAAATAAAACATATCAATCTCAATTTTTCCTTGCATACCATACATTTATTTTTCAAAAAAAACAAAAAAAATCAATCTCATTATTTTTTAAGAAGATTTGTAAGAGTGGTCTAAGAACAACTCTGACTAGAAAAGACTTGGTACTTAAGAATGTCGAATTATGATTCACCTCTCTTTCCTGGAGTTTACTTGATAAACTTTCAACACTTTTTCCTTTAAAAAAAACAGAGATTTTTTTTCCTATGCATAAGCGACAAACTCATTTTTTTTTCACATGCGTTACATACCTTCTTTTCTTAAAAAAATAATTTTAGGAAAATAAAAAATAAAAAACATTAAACTTTTTCTTTCAAAAAAAATTGATTTTTGAAGAATAAAAAAAATAAAAAACAAACATTAAACTTTTGTTTTAAAAAATATATATTTTTGGAAAATAAAAAAATAAAAAACATTAAACTTTCGTTAAAAAAACAAAAAAATTGATTTTTGGAAAATAAAAAATATTAATCTCATTTTTTTTAATGTATTGTATACTTTCTATTTCAAAAAAAACCAAAAATTGATTTTTGAAAAAAAATTAAAAAAAAAAACACTAGTCTCATTTTTCTCAGATGCATTGTATATTTTTTTTCTAAAAAAACGATTTTGAGAAATATAAATAAAAAAAACATTAAACATTTTTGTCTCACATGCATTGCATATTTTCTTTTCTTCTAAACAAATGATTTTGGGAAATAAATGTTAGCACTAATGCTAAGCATGTCATTTGATAAAGTCAATAAAGACTGGGGAAGCAGATGCATGTGAGACAAAAATGTTCAAAAGAGGTTTACACACATAGTCAATCATCTAATTGGATTGGGGAAGCAGTTTGACAAAGAACTCAATATCAAGATTCTAAAGTGCTTGGACAGAAGCTGGCAGCCTAAAGTCACAGCAATTTCAGAAACTAGAGACTTGACAACACTTACAACTGCAGCATTGTTTGGTAAACTGAGGGAACATGAACTAGAGATGATCAGGTTGAAAGAAATGGAAATAGTGGGAAAAAGACCAAGAGCCTGGCACTCAAAACTAGAACTCCTGTTCAGGAATTAACTGATGAAAGTTCAGGAGACTACAGTGAATCTGAGAACCTCAATCTATTGACAAGAAAGTTTCATAAATTCATAAAGATGAAGAGCAGATTGAAGAATCAGCAAGGTAAAAGAGGTAAAAATAAATTTGATTCTGGTTCAACTAAATTTGTGTACTTTGGCTGTGGAAAACAGGGACATATGAAAGTTGAGTGTCCAAGCATTGCAACTAAAGACAAAGCACCAGAACAGAAGAACAATAAATCTGGAAAAACTAGACGTGCTTATATAGCTTGGGAGGACAATGCTACATCGTCTAGTTGTTCTTCAGAAGAACAAATTGAAGCCAATCGGTGTCTGATGGCTAGAAGAAATTCTGAAGTAAGTAGTACTGAATCCAGTGCTTCATTTAATAGTACTAACTACAGCACACTTCTTCATGCATTTCAAGAAACACATGAAGAAGCTAACAAGTTAGCTCTTTCCAATAGTAGATTGAAAGGTATGAACAACTGGCTAGAAAATAGAGTTAAGCAATTAGAGGATGAGTTGCTTAAAGCAAAAGATGATTTTGAAAATTTAGAAAAGCAGTTAAATTATGCACACTCCACTAAACTTAACTCTACCAAACCAGTTGATTGTGAAAACTGTGCAGTTTTGCAAAGCAAGGTGAGTTATCTGATTTCTACTACTTCGAAACATTCTATGGGGACAGCTAACCTGAATGCTCTTTTGGGATCCCAAAATTGTGTTTTTGAAAAGGCTGGCATTGCTTATCAAGTTGGTCCCAAAGGAAAGCAAAAGTTGTTTAATAATTTTTTTAAAGGTTCTGGATCACAGTCTTCACAATCTACTGCCTGCTTCTACTGTATGAAAAAGGGCCACTCTGTTAGAAATTGTAGGATTAGGAAATTTAGTGTGCCAAAAGGATTAGTTAGGTAGGTGGGTGCCTAAAAGCACATCTAACACTGTTGGACCCAAGCTTAACAGGGTACCAAATCCTTAAACTCAATCTGTTTGGCAGGAACTGTCAGCATCCCGTAAACTGATGTGGTATCTGGACAGTGGATGCTCAAAGCACATGATAGGAGAGGCTTCAAAATTGATTAACTTGAAATGGAAACCAGCAGGATTTGTCACCTATGGAGACAACAATCGAGGAAGGATTCTTGGTGCTGGTGATATAGGAAGAGAGAATAAGGTAATAATAAAGGACCTGTTGCTGGTACAAGGTCTGAAACATAATCTGCTAAGTATCAGTCAATTGTGTGGTCGTGGATACAAGATCACATTTGAACCAGAGCAATGCATTATAGCAGACTCAGAATCTACTGAAACAGTTCTTGTAGGTAAAAGAGTAAGTAATGTTTTATGTTTAATGTCTCAAGCATCATTCCTAGTATGAACTGTTTGCTATCCCGAGATGATGAATCTTGGTTGTGGCATAAGAAACTTACACACATACATATGCATCATCCAAATAGGATTGCATCTAAGGATCTAGTGATTGGTCTTCCTAAGCTTAAGTTTGAGAGGAACAAACTATGTGAAGCATGCCAAAAGGGTAAGCAAACTAAAAGCTCTTTTAAACCGATTAATGTTGTTTCGAGAACTAGACCACTTGAGCTGCTTCACATGGATTTATTTGGTCCCTCAAGAACCAAAAGCCTAGGTGGAAATTACTATGGTCTAGTAATTGTAGATGATTACCACGGTTTACATAGACTTTATTCATTGCCACAAAAGATAATGTTTATCTTGCTTTTAAGAAATTTGCCAAAGTGATTCAAAATGAGAAAGAATGTAGGATTTCTACTATTAAATCAGATCATGGGGGCGAATTTCAAAATAAAGATTTGATAAATCCTGTGAGAAGTAAGGAATCAAGCACAACTTTTCTACACCGAGAACTCCACAGTAGAATGGAGTGGTGGAGAGGAAGAATAGATCATTGGAGGAGCTGGTTAGGACGCTGCTGAATGCAACAGATTTGCCTAAATACTTATAGGCTGATGCAATTAGTACAGCATGTTATGTATTGAATAGAGTACTCATTCGGCCAATCTTGAAGAAGACCTCTTATGAGTTATTTAAAGGTAGAAAGCCTAACATCTCCCATTTGAAAGTGTTTAGATGTAAATGTTTTATTTCAAACAATGGGAAAAATAAGTTGGGCAAATTTGATTCAAAAGCGGATGAGGGTATCTTTCTTGGTTATTCACTGCATAGTCATGCATATAGAGTGTATAATAGGAGAACCATGGTTGTAGAAGAATCCATGCTTGTTGCATTTGATGAAACTGATCACAAAGTGTAGGAAAGCATTAAGATTACCGTAGATGATGATGAACCAGTGAATCAGAAGATTGTCACAGATCAACTAGTTAAATCAGAAAAAGACAATCAATCGGATGATGTTCAATCGATTGAACCACAAGATCAACCGATTAAATCTGGCACTGGAACAGCAACAACGAGTACTGAACTACCTAGAGAATGGAGGGTCCCAAGGAATCTATCACTGGACAATATCATTGGTCAGGTACAGAAGGGTGTAACTACTAGAAGATCCGTAAACCATTTCTGTGAACATATGGCCTTTGTGTCACAAGTTGAACCCAAGTCAGTGAGTGAAGCTCTAGAAGACAGCAATTGGATAAATGTCATGCATGAGGAACTAAACCAGTTTGCGAGAAATGAGGTCTGGACACTTGTTCCTAGATCAAAGGAGATGAATGTGATTGGAACCAAGTGGATTTTCAAGAACAAGATAGATGAACAAGGTGTCATTGTGAGGAACAAGGCGCGGCTTGTGGCAAAAGGATATAACCAAGAAGAAGGCATCGATTTTGGTGAAACCTATGCACCAGTAGCTAGATTGGAAGCAGTTAGATTGCTACTAGCATATGCTTGCTTAAAGGGGTTCAGATTACATCAAATGGATGTCAAAAGCGCTTTCTTGAATGGGTACATTGATGAAGAGGTCTATGTGATCCAACCCCCTGGATTTGAAGATCACGATAATCCAGATTACGTTTTCAAGCTCAAAAAGGCCTTGTATGGGTTAAAGCAAGCACCTTGACAGTGGTATGAGAGGTTGAGTAATTTCTTGCTTTCTCAAGGCTATGAGAGAGGGAAAACAGATAAGACCTTGTTTATTAAGAATTCATGCAATGATATAATACTTGTTCAAGTTTATGTTGATGACATTATCTTTGGTTCAACTAATGAAAGTTTATGTGAGCAGTTTGTGGCTACTATGCAAGGAGAATTGAGATGTCCATGATGGGGGGGCTCAATTTCTTCCTAGGCTTGCAGGTTAAACAAGTTGAACATGGCATATTTCTTTGTCAAGCAAAGTATTGCAGGGAATTATTGAAGAAATTTAATATGGAAAACTGCAAGGAAGCTTCCACTCTAATAGCCACTGGATGCTATTTAGATGCTGATGAAACTGGAGTTGATGTGGATCAGACTAAGTTCAGACAATTGATTAGATCACTTTTGTATCTGACAGCAAGTAGACCAAACATCATGTTCGTGTGTGTTTATGCGCCAGATTTCAAGCTAAACCAACGGAATCACACTATGTGGCAACCAAAAGAATTTTGAAGTATCTCAAGGGAACCACTGAAGTTGGTCTATGGTATCCAAGTGAGGTAACTTTAAATCTTGTTAGATATTCTGATTCTAACTTTGCAGGTTGCAAAGTAGATAGGAAAGCACTAGTGGAACATGTCACTTGCTAGGATCCAGTTTGATATCTTGGCACAACAAGAAGCAAGCCTGTGTTGCATTGTTTACAGTTGAAGTAGAATACATTGCTGCTGGAAGCTGTTGTGCTCAAACCATCTGGTTAAAACATCAACTAAGTGATTTTGGACTTAATCTTTCTAAAATTTCATTATTCTGTGATAACACAAGTGCAATTAACTTGACTAAAAATCCAGTTCAGCATTCTAGAACTAAACATATTGAAATTCGGCACCACTTTATAAGGGATCAAATTATGAATGGTGATTACGAAATTCAATTTGTTGATTCGGAGAATCAACTTGAAAATTTATTCACAAAGCCCTTGAATAATTTTCTCAAAAATGAGTTGGACATTATTGATTTCAAAAAGGTGAATTAATTCTGAAAGTAGTCTACTGACTGAAATGTGTCTCAGTTAATTATGAATCAATATATTGAGCAGAATCTACTGTAGCTGGTTAATTGATGTGCAGACAAAATCTGTGCGTATTACTGCACCAGAAGATATGCTTCTTGAGAAGGCAATGATATCTGGACAGTGGAGATGCTGCGCAGTGAAGAATAAGTACATGAAAAGGATCAAGAATCAATTCAGAACTGATCAATTGCAGTCAATAGAATCAGCATTGTATGGGAATCATTGCAGCTAGAGAATAAGGACAAGGTTGTAACCTGCTCCTGGTCAAGAAACACGACTGGTCAATGTTCAGGAACATGTGACACACCTGCATGTGGGACAAGCATGCTTAAAAAGAAGAATCTTCACAGTGCCACGTGTCACAGGTTAGTTCGTGGTCAACTGGTCAAAAAGCAGTTCACAATATTCTCTGGAAATAAGTATAATTAGTCTGTTACTATGTAACAGAATATGTGCATGCATTTGTTATGTTCTGCAGTGTTCAGTATTTTGTTTGTTAGTGCACTAGAGTTTCTTTAAATTGGGATAGGTCCTGCATTCACTTGCACACATCTTACACTACTCATTGTGTGTGAACACTAACTCTCTCAAACCCATTGAGCATTCTTCCCTTGCCTTCAACCAAACCATGGCCTCCTCCTCAGCATCTAGAAAGTGAACAAAGAAAGTCATGGTGAAACAAGTTGAACAACATGATTTCGATGACAACAATGAATCTGGCTTCCTTGCTGGATAGTTCGATGGCAACATGGAAAGCATCAACGAGTATCACAGGGAGTTTAGTCGAAAAGCTTTTGTCAACCCAAAATTCCTAAGGATGAAGTTCCTTAAAAATGAAAATCTAAATCAAGTGGTGGATCTCCTCAAGTTTCAAAGGCTTAAACACTTTATCAAGTTGTCCGGGAATATCTATCCGGACTTGGTGAAGGTATTCCTTACCGATATGTGGATAGATGATGGTGTCATTTATTCACAAGTGAAAGGTGCGGACATGGCTATCACAGATGAAGTATGGCTCTCGGTGGCTGGCTTAAGGGATGTTGGAACAATTGTGAGCAGAGCAAACATGGTAGATCTGGGTGGATTTGACAAGGTCCAATTCTTCAAGGCATGTCTGAGGAACCCCAATAGTTCCATAAGGAGCTATTCAGTGGAAGGACTTTTTATAATCCCAAGATTGGTGGCCTATATTGTCATCTGGCTACTTACATCTAGAGGATTTAATCATGTTGTGCTTGCTGAAGATGACCTGATCCTGATGTACTGCCTGATCAACAAGATAAAGGTAAAATAGGTAAGTGTGATTACGGAGCAGCTATTCCGCATTAGGAAGAAGCCCAAGTTTCGAATCCCCTATGTTGTTTTGCTCTCTAGCTTTATTAAGTATAATGAGGTTAATGTGGAAAATGAGCTTGTTGAAGTGGTCAAAGCTCATAGTGAGATCACAGTGGCCACATTGAACAAAATCGGGTTGAAGAAGGTCAATGAAAATCAGTGGATTTGCAAGGCCAGTGCTGAAAAAGATGAGATGGATGATGCTGGTGCTCGAACAAGCACAGCTGCTGAGCAGTTTACTAGAGAAGATCTAGGGACTGGAGAACAGTCTTACTCCAGCTTTGAGCAACTGATGATCAATCAACTGAACAACATTGAAACCAATCAAAGGTCTCATCATGAGTATTATGAAACCCATTTCCAAAACCAAGAAGAGCGTGTTGATGACGTTCAAGGCAAGCTGGGGCAAATGTTCTATGGGTCGGATGATTAGTGTGCACACTACATGTTTTGTGTTGATCCCCTCCATTTGATGAACTCAACGGGAGAGAATTGTGTGTATTTCGTGTGTCTGTCCTGTGTGTTTTACAGTCTGTTGTTTTGCATCTGTTTCAGTTTGGTTTGCTTTAGTTCAGTTCTGCTTAGCCTAGTACTAAGCTTGGGTTAATTGAATATTTGCTGGATTTGTGTCAGCACCTGCAGCTCAGTTATGTTTCTAGTATGTTGATGTTTCTCTTAATCATGATCTATGTCTTTGATGTAATTGGCAACTTGCTATGATGATTGACCTCCACGGGTCAATATATAATAATGAAATGTTTGCCTTATGTTATTAATATCTTTATATGCTTTTAAGAGACATCAAAGTATGGGGGAGTAAAACATCTTGATCTGAACAAATTGAGTCTGGATACAGGAAGAAATTTAATTAACTGTGTTTTAGCTCAATCAGTTGATTTGATATGTTTTGCTCTGAACCTATTAGATCTTGTAATACTAATAAACTGTTTGAGTGAAAAGACAAGTATTTCAGGTTCAGACTGTTAAACTCAACACACATCAGATTGCCTTCATCAAATTGGGAGAGATTGTTATCACCAATGCTAAGCATGTGATTTGATGAAATCAATAAAGACCATAGTTTGCTAAAGTTTTGATGGATTGGATCTGGACTATGTTAGATCAATGCCTAGCACGTGAGTTGATGAAGACTACTTCATGAAGAATTTGTTGGAACCAACCTGGACCATAATTGTTCAAGTGAATGACTTTGAGCAACATGAAGATGGTTGGCTGATTTGGTCTTGGTCCTTAGTTGGGTTTATGTGTTGGTGTTGGCTTAGTTTCTAATCATTAGTGGCATGGTTCATCATTCATGGGGTGCTAAGAGATTCACAAATATTTTTATTAAAACTGGTTTTAAGAAAAATAGCCTAAACTATTTTTTGCTGAAAAAGATTTTTCAATCAATTGAATTTTTAAAACAATCGATTAAATGTGACAGTTATTTCTGTTACTACTAGAATCTTTAACTGAGTCAACTAACGGTCAATTCAATCGATTGAATGGTTTGTTCAATTAATTGAACCAGTGACAGCTAAGTTGTTTTAAATCAGATTTGACTATAAAAGGAATGGTCTCTATCATTTTCATAACTTTGAGATTTCTGAAATATCCTTTTGAGAATTCCAAAGAGATTACAAGTGCCCACTTTGTGCAAACTGTTTTCGAATTGATTTTCACACAAGAAATCATAAAGATTGTGAATCTTGAAGCACTTCTTGAGTGAGGATCAACTACTTTAGTTCTGGACCAAAGCTAAGTCTTTCATACTTGATCTCAATCCATTTTGTATTACGAACAGTGTGGTTGATTGATTTGAACTGTATTCTATTCTTGTTGTTGTATTCAATTACTGGAGTGTAATTGGGCAGTGCAGTGGGTTTCTGTACAGGTGTAACACCAACTGAAGGGTTCAATGTCGTGGGTTTACTACTGGGAGTAGTAAGTACTGCAGGGAGCAGTTTATAACTTGTTGGGAGCAAGGGTGTAAAACTGATCTTGGATCCTTTTAGTGTAAATCTTTGCTGGTTTGGCAAAGGACTGGACGTAGCCCTTGAGGAAGGGTGAACCAGGATAAAAATTCTGTGTTCTTGCTTTTCTCCCTACTCTTCTTCATTGATATTATTCAAGTGTTGTTTTCATCTGAACTGATTGGTTTAAAATCTGATCATCTTGTTGATTGTATTCTGATTCTTGAAGAGTTTAGTAAACTGTTTAATTGAATCTGTAATACTTCCGCTGTATATTCTGAACATCTGTTTACTAAATTGTTTACTGGACAGTCCATAACTGTGTAGTTAATTGATTTTATAAACATAATTCATTCTCATACTCGAATCACTTTCCAGTTTTGTAAAAAATTTTAAAGTTCAATTCACCCCCTCTTGAACTCGGTCCAACCTATTTTTTACAATAAAAAGAAAAAATAACATTAATCTCACATGCATTGCATATTTTCTTTTTCTTTCTAAGAAAACTAATTTTGGGAAATAAAAATAAAAAACATTAAATATTTTTTCTAACATGCATTACATACTTTCTAGGATTGGAAAAAAAATTAAACACTTTTCCTTACATGCATTACATATTCTTTTCTAGAAAAATGATTTTTGGAAATAGAACAAAAAACATTAATCTCGTTTCTTTTTCTTATGCATTACATATTGTCTTTTTCTAAAAATATCAAAAAAAAGCACATGCATCCATTTATACAACATTGAAAAAAATCAATCAGAAATAGATTTTCATACATTCTTACATCCTATTATGCAAATAAAAATTCATCCATACATTTTCGTGATATTGAATAAAAAAAGGTTTCATTCATTCATGCATTGACCTATGACTTCATACAGCTATATATATCTTATAGAATCCATTCTCATCTAAAGTTTCATGCACCATTCATGTACACTCATGTAAATAGCATATATATAATTCTTATAAAAAAAATGGTTTCGATGCATTCATTCGTGCATCCTCATAGCCTCATGCATTTATGCATTTTTGAAATCTTATTATATTTAAACATATATTCATTAAATATAAAAAAGGAAAATATATTTCACATGTGCATTTTCATATCATCATGCATTCAATAAACAAAAATGAAAAATATACATTTCCTATATGCATTTTCATCATGCATTCATTTATGCATCTTCATAAGAATTCTCAAATAAAATTTCATACTATGTTCATGCAATCTCATTGCACTTATGCATTTCTTTTAAAAATTGTTGATATCAAACAATAATAACAAAAAGTTAGCCTTATGGAATTCATTCATACATCTTCAAAATGGAATTTCATACATTCTCATTAAAAACAAAAAAACAAAAGAATTTCATGTATTCTCTAAAAAAAATTCATGCATGTGTATTCTCCAAATTTCATACATCCATTTTATGCATTCATATATTTGTATTTTTGAAAAAAAAAATTCTAAAAAGAAAAATCATAAACGCATTCCTAGAAATTTAATGCATTCCTAAATACATTTTCTTAAAAAATTCACACATAATAAAAAAACAAATATAAAACAAAAATAAATTCAAAAAAGATAGTTTTGTGCAATTCTTCATGCATTTTCTTTCAAAAAATGAAAAATGAAAAATAGGGTTTCTTATTCATTCTTTTTCAATATAAAATAGATAAAAAATTGAATTTTATGCATTCACTAAATATATTCTCATTCGCTCAAAAAATAAATAAATAAATAGTTCTATTTATTCATTCATGCATTATCATTAAGAAAAAAAATAGAATTTAGAGCATCCATTCATGCATTATCATTCAAGAAATTTAAAAATAAAATAAAAAATTCAATATAAAATAAAAAAATAGACTTCTATGTAATCAACATCTATATATGCATTCTCAAAATCTCTTATGCATTTTTCTAGAATTTCATGTATTCATATAAGCATTTCCAAAAATTTCATCCATAAATGTATTTTCTCAATAAATAAATAAAATCAAACATGCATCATATATGCATTCCCAAAAATTTTATGCATTCATAAATGAGTCTTTTCAAAAAAAAAGGAAA
>Ga0209700_104012_pt1 | contig 27260 bp, 12 predicted proteins | sample SiratroredBW_FD_187528 | JGI IMG/M metagenome (GOLD analysis project Ga0209700, IMG submission 187528) | Root nodule microbial communities of legume samples collected from California, USA - Siratro red BW (SPAdes) (version 2) | ecosystem: Host-associated > Plants > Roots > Nodule | place: USA... | reverse complement strand
TTGGATTTGTTTTGTTGGTATAAAAAGAGAAGTTGCATTTTAGAGTATATGAAGTATATTCACAATTATTTATTAAAAAATAATAGTTGAAATTATAATTAATACAATCAAATACGTATATAATTTAAAATTAACTACAGTTTCAATTTTTAATATTTTAATTAACTATTATTATTATTATTCTACTACATTCTCTATAATATCCTTAATCACCTCAAAACCTATAATCTTATTGGAACATCCTAAAATCCACCGTAAAAACCGGACAACTTAAACAAAGAAGCATTAATTACTATTAGTAAGAGAAATGGGCATCAAGATTAACACTAAATAAAGGATTAGTAGATCCATATTATTTTTATTTATTTTTTAATAGAAGAATTATGTTTTATATTTTTACTTTTACGCTAAACTTAAGAGAAAACACAACCCCAATCTCAAATCAAATAGGTGAATAGAGATATTGATATTACAGTAAAAAATTTAAATATTATTTTTGTCAAAAAATTTACCTAATAATAACTGAAATGGTAATTGAAATATTATATGAATATTTTCCAAACATTCAATTCTAAGACAATAATATTAAAACTTATGTTATGGATTATTGTTATTAAGTTATTTATTGTTATATTTGAATTTTTTAGTATTTGAAAAAGTAAAGATATTCAATGATATATGTAAATAAGAACAACTATAATCTTATAATTCTAACCTTATAAGTAAATTATTATTGTTATCCTTAATATTTTGTCACTTCAGAAGCTAACACATTAAGAAAAATCTCATTAAGCGAATTATTATCAAAGTCTGAATTTTAGCAAAAAGGAGAACAACAAATAACTAATTTCAAAACCTACTTTAAATTTGATAACAACCCAAACTACCAACCAAACATATATAGTTGTTGGAAATCTACTTTAAAATAATATTGAAATAAAAATACTTGTTTATAAAAAAATAACAGTAAGTAAAATCCAATTAATGTAAAATCCAATTAATTTAAAAAAATAGAGATATTTTGGAATACTTCATTTTTTTTTTTTGTGTATGTCTCTCTTTGTTTTATTGTATTTTGTGCCGTTTCGAACCCAAGGACGTGTAGTCTAGAACCGTAGAACCAAACCACCACGTCACTCGAGGAACCAACAAGTAATAATCAACTGTTATTTGTATTGTTCCTTAGTGAATGGGGTTGGTTATAACAGGATAAAACATGGTTATTAAAATTAAGAAAACTAAATATACATGTACTACTACTTAATTTCTTCTAAAGGGTTGGGTCAAACTTGGAAATAGGTACCCATTTCTAAATTATGTTTGCACCAATTTTTATAATAAAAGATTTCAAAAACTATGAAAAAAATTAATATATACATAAATTAAAAACATAAGTTTTAAAACAATTATATAGACTTTATAATTAAATTTAATTTATAAAAAATCAATTTTAGTTATATATATGAAAAGGTTTTATCCAAACACAGAATTTAGTTGGATTTGTTTTGTTGGTATAAAAAGAGAAGTTGCATTTTAGAGTATACGAAGTATATTCACAATTATTTATTAAAAATTTAGTTGAAATTATAATTAATACAATCAAATACGTATATAATTTAAAATTAACTACAGTTTCAATTTTTAATATTTTAATTAATTATTATTATTATTATTCTACTACATTCTCTATAATATCCTTAATCACCTCAAAACCTATAATCTTATTGGAACATCCTAAAATCCACCATAAAAGCCGGACAACTTAAACAAAGAAGCATTAATTACTATTAGTAAGAGAAATGGGCATCAAGATTAACACTAAATAAAGGATTAGTAGATCCATATTATTTTTATTTATTTTTTAATAGAAGAATTATGTTTTATATTTTTACTTTTACACTAAATTTAAGAAAATACACAACTTCAATCTCAAATCAAATAGGTGAATAGAGACATTGATATTAAAGTAAAAAATTTAAATATTATTTTTGTAAAAATAATTACCTAATAATAACTGAAATGGTAATTGAAATATTATATGAATATTCTCCAAACATTCAATTCTAAGACAATAATATTAAAACTTATGTTATGGATTATTGTTATTAAGTTATTTATTATTATATTTGAATTTTTTAGTATTTGAAAAGGTAAAGATATTCAATGATATATGTAAATAATAACAACTATAATCTTATAACTCTAACCTTATAAGTAAATTATTATTGTTATCCTTAATATTTTGTCACGTAAGAAAGCTAACACATTAAGAAAAATCTCATTAAGCGAATTATTATCAAAAGTCTGGATTTTAGCAAAAAGGAGAACAACAAATACCTAATTTTAAAACCTACTTTAAATTTGATAACAACCCAAATTACCAACCAACCATATATAGTTGTTGAAAATCTACTTTAAAATAATATTGAAATAAAAATACTTGTTATAAAAAAATAACAGTAAGTAAAATCCAATTAATTTTAAAAAATAGAGGTATTTTGGAATACCTTATTTTTTTTTTTTGTATATGTCTGTTTTTTTTATTGTATTTTGTGCCGTTTCGAATCCAATGACGTGTACAAAACATCACGTCACTCGAGGAATCCGTGAGTAATAACCAACTGTTATTTGTATTGTTCCTTAGTCAATGGAATTGGTTATAACAGGATAAAACATGGTCATTGAAATTAAGAAAACTAAATATACATGTATTACGACTTAATTTCTTCTAAAGGGTTGGATCAAACTTGGAAATAGGTACCCATTTCTAAATTACGTTTGCACCAATCTTTACAATAAAAGATTTCAAAAACTATGAAATAAATTAATATATACATAAATTAAAAACATAAGTTTTAAAACAATTATTTAGACTTTATAATTAAATTTAATTTATAAAAAATCAATTTTGGTTATATATATATATATATATGAAAAGGTTTTATCCAAACACAGAATTTAGTTGGATTTATTTTGTTGGTATAAAAAGAGAAGTTGCATTTTAGAGTATATGAAGTATATTCACAATTATTTATTAAAAATTAATAATTGAAATTATAATTAATACAATCAAATACGTATATAATTTAAAATTAACTACAGTTTCAATTTTTAATATTTTAATTAATTATTATTATTATTATTCTACTACATTTTTTATAATATCCTTAATCACCTCAAAACCTATAATCTTATTGAAACATCCTAAAATCCACCATAAAAACCAGACAACTTAAACAAAGAAGCATTAATTACTATTAGTAAGAGAAATGGGCATCCGCTTGAATCACGTGGGTTTTGTATGGGCTGCATGAATAATTTTATTTCACCTTTTATTTACAATTGAATAATGTTATTGAAACTTTGGTGTCTCTGTCACCTAAGCAGAAATTAAATATACATAATTTTAATCTGCAGAACCAACAACATTCACTGAATATATATGCCACAAACAGGGCAATGGCAGCAATCTGAATCAGAGTCTGATGACATGAAAATTCAAGTATGGCCTTTAGCACTGAACGAAACCATTGAATGGAACTTAATTGAATTCACATCAACTGTAAAATGTGAAAAGAACGGTTCCAAAAAATTATATATGCTATTTCTCATCCAAAATAAAAACCAGACAACTACATATTTCAAACAAACATATGCATTAATTACTATTATTAAGAGAAATCATGACTAGGGATAACAATTCACATATAAGTATTAAGTATTAACAATATAACTCATATTCAAGTAATAAATATTAATTCATATATATGAATTTAGTTTTAATAATTTTAATAGATTATTATTATGCTCCACTTAAGAGATTATTGAACTCATAATAACAAGATTAACACTAAATAAAGGATTAGTAGATCCATATTATTTTTATTTATTTTTTAATAGAAGAATTATCTTTTATATTTTTACTTAATAGAAAACACAACCCCAATCTCAAATCAAATAGGTGAATAGAGACATTGATATTAAAGTAAAAAATTTAAATATTATTTTTGTAAAAAAAATTTATCTGATAATAACTGAAATGGTAACTGAGATATTATATGAATATTATTGTTATTAAGTTATTTATTATTATCTGTGAATTATTATCAAAATCTGGATTTTAGCAAAAAGAGAACAACAAATACCTAATTTCAAAACCTACTTTAAATTTGATAACAACCCAAATTACCAAACATATATAGTTGTTGGAAATCTACTTTAAAATAATATTGAAATAAAAAAACTTGTTTATAAAAAAATAACAATAAATAAAATCCAATTAATTTAAAAAAAAAAGAGGTATTTTAGAATACCTCATTTTTATTTTTTTTTTGTGTTTGTCTTTGTTTTATTGTATTTTGTGCCTGTTTCGAATCCAAGGACGTGCAGCCTAAAACCGTAGAACCAAACCGACCCAACCCAAGGACGTGTAACTTAAAACCGTAGAACCAAACTACCAAGTCACTCAAGCAATCGGCAAGTAAAAACCAACTGTTATTTGTATTGTTCTTTAATCAATGGGATTGGTGAGATACATTATACTGTAAGAGGGTAAAACATGGTCGTAAAAATTAAAAAAAACTAAATATACATGACTTAATTTTTTCTAAAGAATTAGGTCAAACTTTGGAATACATATCTATTTTTAAATTATGTTTACACCAACTTTTACAATAAAAGATTTAAAAAACTATGAAAAAAATTAATGTATACATAAATTAAAACCATAAGTTTTAAAACAATTATATGATAGACTTTATAATTAAATTTAATTTATATAAAAATCAATTTTAATTAATGCTTGTTATGAAAAGGTTTTATCCACAATTATTGGTATAAAAAGAGAAGTTACATTTTAGAGTATAAGAAGTATATTCATAATTATTTAGTAAAAATTAATAGTTGAAATTATAATTAATACAATCAAATACGTATATAATTTAAAATTAACTACTGTTTTAATTTTTAATATTTTAATTAATCATTATTGTTATTATTCTACTACATTCTCTACAATATCCTTAATCACCTCAAAACCTATAATCTTATTGGAACATCCTAAAATCCACCGTAAAAACTAGACAACTTAAACTAACAAGCATTAATTACTATTAGTAAGAGAAATGATGACTAGTGATAACAATTCACATAAAGTATTAAATATTAACAATATAACTCTTATTCCAATAATAAATATTTAATTATATATATATATATATATATATATATATATATATATATGTATATATATATATATATATATAAATTTAGTTTTAATAACTTTAATAAATTATTATTATCTCTTCACTTAAGAGAGATATTGTACTTATATCTCTCAATAATAAGATTAACATTAAGTAAAAATTTAGTAGATTCATACTATTTTTATTTATCATTACATCAATTTTGGAAGACATTTTATATCGGGTTTAGAACCGATGTAGATGCATGCGATGTATATAAAGTCTTAAATTTTTTACGTCGGTTCTATAACTGACGTAGTATGTGCATATATTATATTGATTGATAAATAAATTATCGACATAAAATATCAATCCAAATATCGCTCAGGAGGAGATACAACGTCAGTTTTAGCTCTTAACCGACATAGTATCCACTCAATTGCATCAGTTGGGAGCCCACAACCGATATTTTTTGAAAAAAAAAAGTTTCAAAATTTTTTGATATATCTTTAGTCCATACAAGAAAATACCATAACAATTTTCAAATTTTTTTGACAATTATAAATAGGTAAAATGAAAAAAAAAAGATTAAAAAATCTCATTAACTGAATTATTGTTAAAGTTTAAATTTTACCAAAAAAGAGAAGACAAGACCTAATTCAAAACCCACTTTGAATTTAATAAGAACCTAAATTACTAAACATATGTACTTGTTGAAAATATACTTTAAAAGCAATATTGAAATAAAGGTGTTTTATTTTAGTAAAGAAAAAAAAAGTTGAATAGATAAAATGAATAGTTTCTCATTAACTTGATTATAAAAAGATAAGTAAAATCCAAATAATCTTTAAAAAGAAAAGAAAAAAAGAGGTATTTTAGAATTCTTCATTTGATAAGAACCAAAATTAGCAAATATATATACTTGAAAATCTACTTTAAAATAATATTGAAAAAAAAATGTTTCATTTTAGTAAAATAAAAAGTTAGATAGATAAAATGAATAATTTCTTATTAACTTTGATTATAAAAAGTAAAATCCAAATAATCTTTAAAAAAGAGAAGTATTTTGGAATAACTCATTCTTTTTTTGTTTTTATGATCATGATTTCGTGCACTGTGTCGGTTTCGAACCGAAGACTTATAGTATAGAATCAACCCATCAAGTCACTCGAGAAACCGACGAGTAAAAATCAGTCTTTATTTATATTGTTCCTAAGTCAATGGAGTTGGTGGGGTACATGACACGGGTAAAAGGTGGCCATTAAAATTAAGAAAACTAATTATACATGTATGACTTAATTTCTGCTAACAATCACTCATATTATCTTAGAAAGGACTAAACTAGTGAGTTGGGTCAACTTTGAAAAAGATATCTATTTCTAAATTATGTTTACACCAACTTTTACAATAAAAGATTTCAAAAACTATCAATGTATACATAAATTAAAAACAAAAGTTTTAAAACAATTATATGATAGACTTTATAATTAAAATTAATTTATAAAAAAACAATTTTAGTTATATATATGAAAAGGTTTTATCCAAACACACAATTTAGTTGGATTTGTTGGTATAAAAAGAAAAGTTGCATTTTAGAGTAGATGAAGTATACTCAAAATTATTTATTAAAAATTAATAGTTGAAATTATAATTAATACAATCAAATACATATATAATTTAAAATTAATTACAGTTTCAATTTTTAATAGTCTAATTAATCATTATTATTATTATTCTACTTTATTCTCTAAAACATTCTTATCACCTCAAAACCTATAATCTTATTGGAACATCCTAAAATAAAAGTTCAAAATTTAAAAGCACTTATTACCCAAACTTTTAAACATGTGAACTCCATGTTAAAAGAAACATAAATTGGAGAAAATAGGAAAAAATAGGAAGGAAAAGTACCTTACTTAACACAAATTATCTCTTAGCTTGTATTTTCGAGGTCACAATAATTGAAGAAGAGAAAAAAAAGTTGAAGTAATAAAATAAAGACTGAAAAGTGAAAATTGAAGATTGAATATTAGAAATTCATATTAGTAGTTACCCCGAATTCGTCGATACACTCACACCCTCCTGCTTTGATTCTATTTTAGTTTTTCAACCAAAAAAATAAAAGCCGAATTATTTACTAAACACACGACCTAAAATCACTATCCTCACCCCTCCATTTAAACTCAAACCAATCTTACAATAGAATCTAAAACTAACTTTCATATATCTCTTGCATACCTTAAATATATAATTTTATAAATTGAAACTTAAACAAAATTAAGATTTAATTACTAGTTTTTAATTTATCTCACACACTTGTTAGTATCTATAAAAACAAGTTCTTCCAAAATACATTAAATGGTTTCAAATGTTAAAATTTTAATCAACAATTAGGAGATATTATATATATATATATATATATATATATTATATATATATATATATATATATATATTATATATATATATATATACACTTCACATTCACCAAGCAATAGATATAGACAAACTCAAATTAAGAAAATATGTAGAATGGTAGGAATACAATGCTTTAATAAAATAAAACAAACATTTATTCACTGAGTTTTTGTAGCATTAATGTTAACAAAATCTAATTTAAATTTTTCATTTGTCATTAAATAAAATCATTTTATTATCCATATTTGAATTGTTTAGTATTTAAAGGAGTAAAGATATTCATTAGTATCATCAAAATAACATATGAAAATAAAAACAAATCTAATCCCATAAAATCCTTTCAATTTTCGAAAAATCCCATTAGTTAACTTATTATTAAAGTTTGAATCTTATCAAGAAAAATAGACCGAAGACCTAATTTTTAAATCCACAGCCCAGATTACAAATATCTGTTTGAAGTAGACAAATATTGAAATAAAAATGTTTTATTTTAGTAAAAAAGTAAGTTGATAGATTAAAATAATAGTTTCTCATTAACTTAATTATAAAAATATTTTTTTAAAAAGAGAGGTATTTTGGAATACCTCATATTTTAAGTGAAGATGGAATTGCTTCCTGCACCTCGCCAGTTTCGAACCAAGGACTTGTGGAATGGGATCATAGAACCAAACCACCAAGCCACTGGAGAACCGGCAAGTGAAAACCAATTATTATTTCTATTGATCTTAATTCAATGGACCCGGCATATAAATGATTGGTTTTATCATGATAGAGGATATGGTATATATGTGCACTCTCACTTCTTAATTGCTGGATTTTAAGGGGAAAATCTTTGCTTCAAGTGAGTAGCTTTCTGTGCAAAATAAAATAAAATAATCATATGCATTTAAGGAATTTTGAGTGGGACATGACTTATCTAGTTAAATCTAAACATGACCACCCTAACCATCTCACCAAGTGACGTTTCCCAAAATAAATAAATAAATAAAAATAAAAAATAAAATTGGAATTGAATAAAAAAAAAGACAAGACATTGTATTTTGCAGTCTCTTCGGAGTTATGTTTCTGTTTTATGAGTGAAAGATTATTCAACATCTCACATTCATTAGAAATAAATATGGTTGTTTTAACTATTTATCATTTTTTTACATCTACACATAAACTCTCAAGTTTCCTAAATCACGTAAAACACTAGTAAGAGTCGAGCCTTACTCGATAAACAATCTCAAATTCTGATTCACCAAATTAATAAAGTATCAAAATCTATATAAATCATCAATTTTATCCAAAATCTGCATGTAAAGGGTCTTACAAAAAATATTAAGTTATCAATTTTTATGTCTTAATATATATATATATATATATATATATATATATATATATATATATATATATATATATATATATAACTATGTAGTATTAACAGCTGACCAAAGTACAAGTACAAGTACAAGGGCATCCGCTTGAATCACGTGGTTTTGTATGGGCTGCATGAATAATTTTATTTCACCTTTATTTACAATTGAATAATGTTATTGAAACTTTGGTGTCACTGTCACCTAAGCATAAAGCATAATTAATATCCCAAAAGCAGAAAGTAAATATACATAATTTAAATGTGCAGAACCAACGACATTCACTGAATATATATGCCACAAACAGGGCAATGGAGTCAGAGTCTGAATGATATGAAAATTCAAGTATGGCCTTTAGTACTGAACCAACCCATGGAATGGAATTTAATCGAATTCAAATTAACTGTAAAATGTCAAAAGTGTGACGTCCCATCATTTCCGTCAGCTTTCTTCTCTCTCGTATATGTCTCTCTCAAATTCTCAAAATTTCTTTTCATTCTTTTTAATTTTTCTCTCTCCATACATCATTTGTTTTAGAATCTAATCACACTCTGCCTGAAGAGTTAAGGATCATTTCTAACCGATCAGAATTTCAAACAGAGTAAGTCCATATTTGCTCTAAAGATCCCTTAATCTCTGTTTTTTCCTAAGTTTTTGTCATCAATCTTAGTAGGAACAGTTGAGAAAAGTATTTCTCTCAACTTAATTAAGATTATACTGAAACTTGGTTTTGTTCTGATGACTTGTTCTAGATCCCTAAAGATTGGGTTAGTGCCACTAGCTAGTTTGGAGGAATTGTTTTGAGAAATTGTCACCAGGTAAGGGAAGCTAGTAACTTATTTTTATACTATTTAGTTACTTTTAAATAGAACTCAGATAAAGACTTGAATATGTGACTATCAGTGCTCAAGTCTTTCTTGCAGGTCTGACTGGTCCTTGAGCACTGAATAAGTTTGATTATCTTGATTTTTGTGTGATTAATAGACCTTATTTGAGTAATGATGTTAGAAAATAGTATGCAAGAACTTTTGATTGTTGTTTGATGGATTGAATATGACTTGTGATAAGACTTTGAAATGTTTTAGAAGTTTGAGATCAGTTATTGAATAAAATATGCCTTTATGCATGATTGATTGAGGAATTGTTTTTGAATGAATTTGATTGTTTATTTTGACTTAGTATGATTAACTTAACTGTGTTTTGAGTAATGAAGTATTGTTTTGATGATGAAAAGATACTTGCATAATATGATTTGTGGTTTGAAAGAGTATTGATGTGAATGATTGAATGATGAAGTTGATGCCATACATTTGGGATAATGTATGAGTTGTGCTTGTTTGTGTACATTAAGTATAGCACGCCTATGTTTAACAGAGATCCTCAAGCTTCACTGATGATCTAAGTCACATAGACTAAGATATCAGGTGGTGAGAAGCTGTGAGGGAGTTCATACACACCGGGACCGCTGGTGAGACTCGGTATTGGATGTTTGAGCTTACTCTGATCCTTTCTCTTAGATTCGAATGGCAGTCTAAGTCTTGGGTATTGGATTAGTCCTTTCTCTTAGATTCGCTGGTAATCTAAGTCTTGGGTATTGGATTGATCCTTTCTCTTAGAATTGCTGAATCTAAGTCTTGGGTATTGGATTGATCCTTTCTCTTAGAATTGTTGAATCTAAGTCTTGGGTATTGGATTAGATGTTAGTCTCTGGTAGGGGCATACTTAATTGGTTTTCAGGAAGACGATAGGTCAATGTGTGACCTATATGTGTGATATGGTCTATGTGTGGCCGATATGTATTGATGTGGTTCATGTGATATCTTTATGTATGACGTTTGACATGAGTACTTGAAATGAAAACGGAAAACTTGTATTGAAACTTCATATGCTAGACTTTAAAGAAATTCTTATGACTGAGATATTATGTTCTATTTGCATATATTTAGTATTGAAACTTATATGTTAATCTTTTAAGAAATTCTTGTGAATAGCTAATATGGTTTGCTCTTTATTTATGTATTGATTATAATATAAAATTTTATTTTCACTAGCTTACCCTTGCTTTTCTTATTGTTTTGTAAACTGCGATGATTGTACTATGTACATGAGCAGATATAAATGCAGATGCTGGAATATGTGGAAGAGCGTAGACTTTATTTTGGAAATTTGATCCTTTTGTTGGATTCACTGTATGTTAAATAATATACATTTTTGGGATATTACAATTATAATTTTGACCAATATCAATTAGAAAAAGTTATATTTTGAATTTATTTTTTACAATTTTAATTTAAATATTTTAATAATTAATTTTAATAATCACAGTCCACCTATAGATTATTTGACATGCTTCTTCGTCTGTGAATTCACCTAAAACAAATCAATATGATAAAATACTTGAAGTTAATGCAATATATTTAGAATTGTAAAATATTTAGAATTGTAATCTTTGAATTCTATTTAGTCATTTTTGGATTCTTCAAACTAGTTGTTTTCCAATTTTATATAATAAGTTTGATTTATAATTTCAAATTTCTTCTTTAAATCAAACTTGTATTATCCTAAATTTTTTTACCTATAAAGTAAATTTCATATTTTATACTTTTGTAAAAATAATATTTACTTGATTTTTAGTATAATATATAATAATAATAATAATAATAATTTATTTTTTATGGACAATCATTTTTCATATCTTGTTAAATTATATATTAAAATGTGTAGAACATTCCGTGAAAAGAAGATTTTTACTCAGTGCAATTTAAGTTATAAGATTTTATCCATGTTTGTTAATTTGTATACTTTGTTTTCTTTTCATTTGACTACATATTTTACAAGTTACTTGACATTTTCCCCTTTCAAAATATCGTTATGATCTATTTCATATATTATTTAATTATTTTTAGTAAAACATAATCACCTTATAAATTGTGGTTAATTTTTCAATAGGATAAAATATCTTAAAATAATCTATTTTAGTGTTTATTTATATCCTTTTGTAACAAACCATACTTTAAAACTATCAATTTTTCCATTATCATTTTGCTTTGTTTTCTATAGCACTCCACTCTGTTAAGCCTTTTATAGGTTGGAAAATTTGTTAATTCTCACATCTAATTCTTCTTTACAACATGATCTAATCATTCATAGATTTTATTTAGTTTTCAGTAAAAATACTTTTAGAATGAGTTCAAGAGAGGGGTAAATTGAACTTTACAAAATTTTTGAACAAAATTTTTTATTTTAGAAAGCAAAGAAATTTTGAACAAAATAAGAGTTTTCAAGAATCTCCAAAATCAATTACTCAAGGTGCAGTGCAGAAAATGAATTAATTTTAATGCAAATAAATCAGTTTATTTTCTAACAAAATTGAGAAAATCAGATTTTCACACGATGATATAGAACAGACACTCCAGAACCAACACACACTGAAAGGATTTGATAATGTTCAATACAAATAACCAGAATGCGCAAATATAAGATTCAATTTAAGAATAAAAGCAAATCAAATGCCAAACTAGGCACTCACATAGAAGGCAATGAACAATACTACAATTAGGTTATTCAAGGTTTTATACAATGCATAAATTAATAACAACAAACACTTCAAATGAAAAGAAACAAGAATCATATATGCAAAGAAACAAGAATCAATAGCAAGATCAAACGAAAGATAACCTCTATATATACCAACCAAGAACCATTATGCGATTATGCAGAAAAGTACTTATATTCCAATGTTAATAAAACCAGATGCAGTCACAATATCAAAGTCAAGATGAATCTAATCTATTCAATTAAAGGAATCAATATCTAATTATGCAGCAAGATAGTTTAAAGCTTTGCAGAACGAATCAAGTGTAAGCTAGGAAAAGAAAATATCCAGATATTCGAAACTACAAAGCTATGTAAGCGCAAGAATAAATCTTCGAAAATCCAAAATGAAACAGTGTTATTGATAAAAAAAAAACAGATGAAAAAGACTCTGAAAAACCAAAATTGAAATGAGCACCTCAACTAAACCAGTTTTCCATATTTGAGAGACTTTTATAAAATCATTTGAACTTTTAACTTGTAACAATTTTGTCAAGCACAGATTCACAGAGGCTCAAACAAGCGAATATAGTGATGCCGAGTTGATTTAAATGGCACATTGCAAAATCAAATGCAGAGAGAAGAGTAAGAGAAGAACACACAAGCAATTATACTAGTTCACCCTTCCTTAAGGGCTACATCCAATCTTTCTTGCAACCCTAGCAAGAAAAATTCCACTAACAACACTCAATTGTACACAATTACAATCAAAATATTCAGAATACAACAATGCTAAACCCTATAGCATCACCAATACCTAATTAAAACATATATTACAATTATACAAACCAAAATCACAACACTTGAATCACATAGGTTCAAGAATTGAGTTATAGAAACTCCCTAATTTTCAGTGAAGGAGATCCAGTGCAAGTCCTCAAAGAATACCAATGGCACAATACAAATTCAAGACGTTTGATTCTTCAAGAACACTTCTTTAACCTTTGAAAACCCAAGCATTTTTTGTTTCTCACAAAATTCTTGTCAATCTTGTTCGTAATACTCTTCTCTATATCGTTCGTTAATCGCTCTTAAAAGTCTAGGTATTTAAAACAAAAAAATACCCAAATTGTTTTTTCAGAAAAACAATTAATAGTTATGTTGCAGAGCTTGAATAAGTTAATTTCATGAAAATGAATTGGTTTATTTTCTGCTGAAAACTGAATTTTCAAAACTGATTTTTCTCAAAAGTTTTTACTTAGTTTTGTTACTTGTTTTTAAGTATGTTTTAATTGTGCCAAGGAGTTTCTTCTAAGCTTTGCATATGTTTACCTTACCTTCAATCACACTCACTAACACCTACTAAGACAAGGCCTAAGTATTCAACTTCAACTTCCATGTTTTGCTTTGCCTTTGTCCAATTGCTTGACTTCATCAAATACTAAATCCTTTGATATTCTTAACACACATCCCTTAGATCCAATTCTCATCATATAGGTCATTGGCATTACTTATACACAATTGTGATATTTGACTAATAATTGATAGTTATGTTAGCACTACTGCTACTCTGGTATTTGATAAAGTCAACTTGGACCAATAATGAAGATCACTTGGAGTTGGTCTAGTCTTAGAGTGTGTGTGTGTGTGTGTGCGTGAGTAAGTGTGATTCAAACCAAAACATGCACCTTAAACCATTGGAATGAGCTTTAAAGATCCATTAATACTAAACATATAAAAATGGGATTAAGTTGGACTTTATCTTTTTCAAAAATCTCATTTACAAAGTACTTAAAACTAATTGTTTTCGAAAATCAATTTGCTGAAAAATGCTACTGATAGAAAATCGATCGATTGATTTCTATTTTCAATGATTGAATCATGACAGTTATTATGTTTTAAAATTGTTTTGCTGTATAAAACAGATATTGTTTTTCCCACTTAATACAAGACAGAAAGTGAAAAATTTTGAGCGCACCTTTAAGTAACAATAGATAATACTTTGAGAAATCTATTGGCTTTGATGTGGGTTAATTCAAGAAGATCAAGATTGTGAATCTTTAGAGCTCATCATTGGTGAAAGTCTTCGTGCTCTGGCTGCATCACAAGGGAAGCTTCTGCATTCATTTTTCATCCACGGGTTGATGTGAATTTGTAGTATATGTTTTGGTTTTCATAATTCATTGTATTTGTTAATTGTTTTTCTACAATTGTTTAGGAATTACATTTGTAGGGGTGCAATAGGGTTCTACACTATGTGTTGAAGCCCTATAGGGTGCATAGGTGTTGTTCTAGGAGGGTGCAAGAGTTTATTGTAATTGTATTGTTTGAACTTGGTAGTTCTTGAGTGAATTTCTTACTTGTTGGCAAAAAGACTAGATGTAACCCTTGAGGAAAAGTGGACCAGTATAATTCTTGGTGTTTTTTGCTCTCTCTTAATCCTTGAATTGCATTTTGAATCTGTACAATTTCCTTTATTGTTGTCAAAACATCAATTGATTGTTTTGGCATTTTAATTAGTTGATTTTTCCTACAGTGCAACTTTATCTTCTGTATTCTGCATTGTTCTATGGTTCATAAAAGTTTTAAGAAATCAAGTTAACTCACCTCTGTATCACACTATATATTTTGAAAACATATTGATTTAATCTTTCTCTAACTTCGATTCTTGAAAAATCAATTAATTGTTTTTCATATTTAATCAATTGCACTTACTGTTGCTATATTTCTTAGGAAATATGCAATTGGTTGAGTGTGTGTTTAATTGATTGTATTCTGTCTTTGACAATCTGTGACAAATTTAATTAATTGTTTCAAGTGATTAAATGATTTCAGTTTAAAGATTGACTTTTCTAATCAAGTCTTTTAATCAACTGCTTCCTTGATTCAATTTCTTGGTAAAGAATTTCAAAATTTCACATTCAATATTTTTCATATTAATTGATTGCAGTGATTGGCAATAACTCTGACATACTTTAGTCAATTGATTATTTTCATGATTCAAGTGATTGATTCTATGTGTATTGATTTGTAAGTTATTTCAATTAACTGTTTTAGTATTTTAATTGATTGATTCTGTGTTGTATTGATTTGCAAGACAATTTAATAAATTGTTTATGTATTTAATTTGATTGATTATGTTTTATGCAGTAATGAGTAACCTTTTTAGTTAATTATTTTTACATTTCAATTGATTGATTCTATTTTGTACAGTGTTGCGAATGCATTTTAATTGATTGATTTTGTGATTTAATTAATTGATTTTGTGTTATGCATTAAAATTTCCAACTATTAATTGTTTTAATAAAAGACTTACATTCTTTCTATTATTTCTTTCCACTATTTTTGCAAAAATCTTTGAAAGTTTAATTCACCACTCTGTTGAACTCAGCCTAAAACTCTTTTCAATTGGTATCAAGATCTAGGACTTATATTTTTCTCAAGTTTTGATCCATGGTTGAGAACAAGTTACCCTTTGTGGAGGGAGTCTCAATAAATAGGCCATCTATGTTAAGTGTTGTGAGTTACCAATTTTGAAAAGTAAGAATGAAGATCTTTATTGAATCAATTGATCGTGGGATTTAGAATGCTTGTCCATTTATTCCTATGACTGTTGTGAATGGTGTGACTATTGAAAAATCTTTTGATGAGCTTATTGATGTTGATGAAGATAATAGTGAGAAGAGTTGTATTGAATACAGTGACACAGAGAACCTGAATTTGTTAACAAAGACATTTCAGAAATTCATCAAGATGAAAGGCAGAGTGAATGATGTGAACCCGGTTAGGAATAATCCCCAAAACCCACAACAAAGAGTATTTGAATTACCCAAGATCCCTATGTATTCAAATTTAGGATGATCTACTCAAAACCCTTGTCTTGCGAAAAAGAAACGCAACAAAGACCCTAAAGTAGGAAAAATGCCGCAACGATGATCAGCCCTTGATAAGTTGCAAGTCCAATGAAGAACTCAAGAGAGAAACTCTCACTTCTGAAATTTTCAGAATCAATTTCGTATTTCAAATTCAAAGTTGTTGTTTACATGTGTTTTCTGACTTAAATAGACTTTTGTTAGCTTCTAAAAGCTAACCTAACTCTTCATTAGCCTAGAAGCCTCCAAATTTAATGCAACAACAACTTTTTGGCACACTTATAGATGACTAATTAATTACATAAAATGGGAAAAATTAAAACACAATTTACTAAGCATGACTACTCTAAGCACTATGGAAAATTAATCAAAATATATCAAAATAAAAGATTTAAAATTCGTCCACAAAATAATGGGTGACTCTTTAGATTTTAACCTAAGCCCAAAATAGCCCATTTACAGTTAAATTAAATCTGGTGATGCATTTTCTATGGGCCCTTCTCTTCAATAGAGCCTAAATCTCCTTCATTTAATTCCTTCATCAACCCATATCAAATTAAGAATGTGATCACGCTTCAATTCAATCTTAGACTTTGTTTGCGCAGTCAAAATGTCTTGAACCAGCCCAATCAAAGCCTCTTTCAGTTTTGGGCCCTTGACCTGGTGATTAGTCCACTTGGAATTTGCAAAGTATCCTTTGGATTATTTATTTGTGTAGGTGCTTGAGATTGGTTAAACTTTAGCTCTTGGTTCTTATTAGTGAAGAACCAACAAAGCAAAAGGCATAGTAAGAAATCTTATTCAAGTTCTACAAAATTTACCTGTTTTGAATGTGGTAAACAGGGTCACATCAAGGTGGATTGTCCAAGCTTAGCAAACAAGGAAAAAGAGCAATAGAGCTGGAAAGACTAGAAGACCGTACATAGTTTGGGAGGATAATGATACATCTTCAAGCAACTCTTCAAAGGAAAAAAATTGAAGCAAATTTGTGTCTCATGGCTGGACAAAAATTTTAGGTAAGCAGTGTCAATTCCAGTACTTCGTTTAATAGTGAAAATTACAGTACACTTCTTCAAACATTTGTTGGCATTCAATGTCTACTTCACCATGTTCATAATTGTTGCGAAAAATAGGTTAAAAAAATAAGGAAGGGTTGAATTGTATTTTAAATTTTTTTTCAATTTTCGTAATATATCATGTAATCACAAGCAATCAAACAAATTTTTTGGCTGACAAACGGTCTACAAAAAAAAATGATCCTTTAGTTTAGTTTGCAAAATCTCTCTTTCTTTCGTTAATGTAGTGTTAATGCAGTTATAACTAGTTGATATTTGATGAATCCAACTCAAGTTGAAGATTATGAAAACTTCTTCTTTAGTATGTGTATGTGTAATGTAGTTGTATCTAGTTGATATTTGATGAGTCCAACTCAAGTTAAAGATTATGAAAACTTCTTCTTTAGTGGGTGTGTTTGTGTATGGGTGTGTGCGGACGGGGTGTGTGTGGGTGGGGTGTGTATGTGTGTGTGTGGGTGTGGGTGTGGGTGTGTGTGTGTGTGCATGTGTGTCTCAGTTGAAGTATTAATCAATTGAAATAGATAGTATACAAATTTTGGAAATAATTGTCTGTATATACTTTTGGAAGATCAATTTTTGAAATTCATTTCTGAAAGAGAATAATTCTCTTAGCACTTTAAAATTTATGAGATCAAGAAAGTTAATCTTGGAGAATTTCCAGGAGTTTTCATGGATCATTAGCTACGTCTAGAAAGTTTTAATCATTTTTTCTATACAAGTAGCTTATTTATCTCTCTTGAACCTGTAGTTTCATTTGATTTTTGAATATATTGTTTATGTAATTTCTTTTGTTGTTTTGGTTGTGTTTCTCTGTAACTAGATAGAGTTTCTAGTTATAGAGGTGTGGTGGGGTGTTGCACAATGTTGTTTTCATTCTTAGCATTTGTTTTTAGTGGAATTTATATTGGTGTGGCAAAAAAAAAATTGGATGTAGCTCTTGGAAAAGAGTTAACCAATATAAACATGTGTTTGCAATTCTGACTGACCTTCATCTAATTACCAAGTTTTAGAGTTGTTAAAAATACTATTTGAATTGAACTAAAATCTAACTGCATCTTGGACTTAATCGATTGTTTTCTTGTAGTTTTGATAAACAGAAATAGTGACTGACTAAAATTGATATCTAATCAATTTTTTTCTATTGTTTGAATATAAACAAAATTCTTTGTGTTCTGTGATCGTCTAATATTACAGTTAATTGTTTTGGTAGAAAATAGTCATTCTTAGTTTCTATGTTTGTCAAAAAAAATTTAAAGTTCAATTCACCCTGCCCCCCTTGAATCGAGCCAATATTCTTTTCAATTGGTTTTAGAGCTAGTTCTTGATATTTTTTCAAATTTCTATCCTAATAGTTAAGAACAAATTTCCAATTGTCGAGGGAGTCTCAATCAATAGGCCACCAATGTTTGGTGGATTGAATTATCAGTTTTGGAAAATAAGAATGAAGATTTTCATTGAGTCAATTAACTATGGTATTTAGGATGTTATAAGAAATCGACCTTATGTTCCTAAGCATGTTGTAAATAATGAATTTGTTGAAAAACCATGGTTTGAATGGATTGATATAGAAAAAAAAATCAACATGATTGCATGTACAAAAATATTATAATATCTATTTTAAATCTTCATGATTTTTTCAGGATTTCTCATTGTTCCTGGCTAAAGAAATGTGGAAAATTCTACAAGTTACATATACGATGCGAAAATGGCTAAGAAACATGCGTTAATGCAAGAGTATGAACTCTTCAAAATGTAAAAGGGTGAAACTATTATTGATGTACAAAAAAGATTCACATATATAGTGAACCGTTTAATTGGTCAGGAAAAAGTGTTTGATAAAGAGGAACTCAATATAAAGATACTTAAATGCCTTGATAAGAGTTAACATCCCAAGGTCACTGCAATTTTAGAGTCCAATGATCTCACTATACTAATAACTACCACTTTGTTTGGGAAGCTTAGAGAACATGAGCTTGAGATGAACAAATTGAATGAGTAAGAGAATGTAGAGAGAAAATAAAAAGGGATTGCTCTTGGAACATCTATTTAGAAGGAAGAAAATAGTGGAGATTATTCAAGTGAATGCACTAACAAAGAGACTTTGAACTTGTTAACGAAAAGAGTTTAGTAAATTTCTCGAAAGGAAAGGAAAAGGACAAGAGTCAACTAGTTAAAAGGTATATTAACAAAAAATTTGAATTTGGTTGCTCTAACTTTATGTGTTTTTGATGTGAAAAATAAGGACACAAAGATAAAATGTCCAAACCTCTCAAACAAGGAGAAACAAGTTGACAAGAAAAATGATGGAGGAGGAACAACAAGAAGAACTTATATTGCTTGTCAAGACAATGATGATACATCGTCTAGCTGCTCTTCATGGGAGAATGAGGAAGCAAATATGTGTCTGATGGCTGGATATGAATCATCAACCAACATTGTAAGTTTTAGAATGTCAATGAATGTTGAGAACTATAATCAATTGTTAGATGCATTTAAGCAAATCCATGAAGAAGCCAAAATATTAACCCTCTTGATGGAAGTTGAGTTGCGTCAACTTTATATGCTTCTTCTTCTTCTTTAATTTTCTATGTTTGATTTTGTTCATGGATGAATATGATTATAGAGGAAGCATGTTTAATCAATGGACATTACACATTTATTAATTGGAGATGTAATTTGGTAGAATTCCTAAAGTGAGGTTAGGCCAACACTTAGGAGAGAGTCTAGAAAAATGTCTTGACAAAGACTAATCTAGAGAGAACCAGCAAGTTTGAAGTGTTGAAGAAATTTGGACAACAATTCATTATTCTCATCAAAAAGTTATTTTTACATGTAGAAAACACCTTTACTTATAGGCTAAAAGATGACTAACCCTAACCCTAGTCCTAACCCTAACTTGTCTTTTAAGTTTCTAAAAAACTCTCAAATAAGAGTATGACAAGTGGAAAGCCATGAGTGGAGAGGGTCCTCTCCATTGGGAGAGTGTCATGTGCCACCAAGGACATGGAGGAGACACCTAACCCTAGCTTGCATGCCAACAATAATCTAAATAAAATACATGTATCACATCAGACATTTAAGCAACACAGAGAACTTGGGAAAAGTTAGAATTTTCTTTTGAGTCTTTCGCTGTTGTCGGGGATGCTTCTATCACTCAAGCCTTATGTGAGGATGGTTTGTTGATAATGATCGAAGATTAACATGCTAAAGATGTTTTAAAGAGTTTAGCTGTCATTGTATGTTGTAGAGTCCTTCACACAAGGTATGCACAAACACAACCATATTAAAATTAATTAAGTAAAAAATGAGTTTTGAAACGAGAAAAAAGTTATTCAAAGGTTGTATGGCCTTGTCAATCTATTATATTTTTAGTAATGGATTAAATTATTCTTGATGAGGTTCAAAACAGGATAATCAATAATCTCCTTTTAATCGATCAAATAAGAGAGTTGGGAAACCATTGTGTCAAGATGTAATCGATTAACATCTTTCATAATCGATTAAATATGTTTTATTCATTTATTAGCAAGTGGAAATAATTGATTAACACATGTTATAATCGATTAAAACAAAATTTGTTATGATTGTTTTTCAAACTTTAACTAAGAATAATCAATTAATACATTGAATAATTGATTAAATATGTTAATACTAATTTTTAATCAACGTTTTCTATTCTCTTAGTCTTTTTATAAATGAATTACAATTTGTAGAAGCAAATTCTAAGCAATTAATCTTAGCCGTCTCAAATACTTAAAAAAGCTTTAAAAGTTTCAAGATAAAAAAAGGTTGTGTTGTGCTGAAATTTCCTTGTGTTGCTTCAATTGTGATTAGTTGGTAACATCTTTCTTGGCATTTTTATTATTTTTGTTGGAGCATTCTAGTGGTTGTTTTGTGTTGATGTATCCAATCTTATATCAATCATGTTTCCAATATGATAACATTCAATATTCAAATTGAAAAGAGCTTTTAAAAGACTTTAAGAGAGGGAAATTTTTGTGAAAAAAATTAAAACCAACTCAACCTCCTTCTTGGTTTAGACAAGTCATTCATTATTTTCTAACATAAAGTTAACATTGTACTAGATAGATAGCTAGGCAAGGGATAAATGCCCTTGTGTTAGAATAGTTGGAAAGCAATGTAACTTTAGCTCAAACTTTAAGAGATCTTGATGTTGACTTGTCTTATGCATGAACCATCTTGGCGACAAATGGTGAAAACATTCGTTACAATACAAACTTAAGATATGAGAATTTATGTTTACATTAGCTTAACATTTGTGTGCACTTATCACCCATCAAATGAAGTAAAAAGTTTGTAGAGTCTCCATCATTTGTTAAACCTACTTTCACTTGTATGGTCTATTTTTTTCCTTCAGCTCTTGTCAGATGCAACTACATCATGATTCATGCTTTGTTGATTTATACATTTAGTCAAAATCACAAGGTTATTGTTTGTTAACTCATGTAACCTAGAAAGGTTTGTTAACTTGTTTCAACCAAGTGTTTGATTAGTGAAACTTCTTAAGCAATTGCTTAAGGAAGAACTAGATGTAGCATCGAGTTTGGGATGAACCAATATTAATATGTTTGTGTACTTGATAGATAGTCTGCTAAGACTATTCTACTTGACTATCTGTTAGACGAATTCATTAAACAGTTTATTTTTATTCGACGCGAAAAGAGTTTAAGGCTTCATTCAATCCCACTATTGAAGGCAACTGTTTGTACAGTTGGTATAGATCCAACCTTTGTGGTTAGTTCTTAATAGGAGAAGAGGAACGGTGTTGGTAAAGTCTATGGATACTGGAGGTCAAATTGTTAATCGTCCAACCTTGTTCAATGGTTTGAATTGTGGAAATTCTAGATGTCTTTCTTAAGTACTGTAGTATTGATCTACTAGAAATAATTGAGACTGGGATTTCTTCTCTACTTGATGCCACTGGTAAGCTACTAGCAGGGAACACAAGAGACTTCATTGAGAGCGTCTAAAGACCTGGAAGCAATGCCCTTGAAAGAATTAGTGGGAATCTTTATTATCCATGAAATGGTCTTGCAGGGTGATGCCAAAACAGTCTAAGTGAATAAATTTTCTTTAATGAATTCACTAAAGGGAAGAAAGCAACACTTGCTAAAGTCTATCAAGCAATATATGATACATGAGACGATTCAGATATGAACAATGATGAGCTTTCCTTCCTCACTAACAAAAAAAAAACATGGAAAGTATAATTGTATAAGATACAAAGACAAAGGCCATAAAGAGAAACTCATCCATTATAAGCGTAAAAAAATGCCTGAACATTATAAGTCAGAATGTCTAGGTCTCGAAAATAAAGAAAATGAGAATAAAAAGAAGAAGAAATTTCAAAAGAAGAGTCTCATGTTTATTTGGGAAGATCTAGATTCTTCTAGCTCAAATTCTAAACACACATTGGTTTTATGACAATCATCATTTGCAATGTTGCATTAAAAGAGTCTGGTGAAGAGGTAGATTTCTTTAACATACACTACGCTAGATGAGCATATCAAGTAGTCATATCTATTAATGCTAGAATTATCAATGTCTATCAAGATATGAAAAGAAATTAAGAGCATGCTTGTAAATAAATTGAATTAATGAAAAAAGAGCATGCAACATCTGATGATATTTCTGCTAAAAATGCACAACTCCTAAAAGCCAATAAGGATTTGTATGAAGAAAACAAGGATAAAAAAGAGAACCTTTAAATTCAAGACACAAATTTAGAAAAGGTGAAAAAGGAATTGTTTATGTTATAAGAGAGTCTAGGTAAGAGACTCATGGAAACAAACCAAATGTCAGAGAGGTTGATAAAAGAAAATATTGCTCTTAGGAAGATTCTATTAAATTTCCAATATAAGTGAAAAATATCTGATCTTTTGATAAAAAAAAGTTCAAGAAAATCTCATGACAAATCAAGACTAAGGTATGAGGACAAAAATCATAAATAATCCAAACAAGTATGATACCTAAAACAAAAAAATATTCCTCTTACAAATGTGCTTAATTCAAGCAAGATCCCTATCATGGTACTTAGATAGTGTTTGGTCATGACACATGATGATACAAAAACATATATTCCAAAACCTTCAATTGAAGAAAGGAGGGAAAGTCATATTTGGAGAGACCAACATGGGAGAGTCATTAGTGGTGGTCAAGTAAGTCTAAAACTTTTTTTTCCTATAATGATGTTTTCCTAGTAGACGGTTTGAAACACAACATACTAGGCATAAGTCAATTGTGTGAAGTGGTTGTTGTGTTGTGTTTAACAAGGACCAATGTATATAGTCAACAATAAAGATGAAACCAGAATGTTTATTGCCAACATACAAGGCAATCTTTACAAAATTGATATAAGTGATTTGTTAACTTAGAAACTATCTTGCATTATGAGAAGATCATTGGATTTAACATAGAAAGTGTAGGCATGTTAGTTTGAGGTAATTCTCAAAACTGCAAATAGACAATCTCGTGAGAGGATTGACATTCATGTCATTCAAAAACAATCTTTTTTGTCAATCACGCGTTGAAGGTAAGGAAGTTAAAACATATTTTAAAGCAAAATCATATTTCTACTAAAAGACTTCTTGAGTTGATACATTTGGACCTTTTTGGACCAATAAAAACTGAATTTATAAGTGGCAAAATGTATGGTTTAGTCATTATTGATAATTATACTAGATAGGTATGAGTTACATTCTTTATCAACAAGGACAAATCTTTTAGAGTTTTTTTGTAAATTCATAAAACAAGTTCTAAATGAGAAAGGTTGGTCAATTATAGCTGTCGGAAGTGATCATGGGTGTTAATTTAAAAAAGGAAACTTTTAAGACCTTTGTGAAAATTTTGGGATAAATCATAATTTTTTCAATCCCAAGATACCACAACAAAATGCTTGTTGTTGAGAGAAAAAAAGTTGTCTTTTATAAGAAATGGATTCAACAATGTTGAATTCTAACTCCACTCCTAAACATTTTTTGGTAGAGGCTATTAATAAATCTTGTTATATATAAAATAGAATTTACTTTGCACCCTTACTGAAAAAGACCCCATATAACTATTGAAGAATACGAAACCCAACATATCTTATTTTCATCCTCTTGGGATTCAATGTTTTATTTAGAACACAAATGAAAACTTAGGAAAATTTGGTTTTAGGAATGAAGAAGGATTTTGGCTTGGTTACTCTGAAACGTTTAAGTCTTGTAAAGTCTATAACTCTAGAACATTTGTTGTTGAAGAGGCTATCCATGTCAGATTCAATGACTTTAAGCCTAATAAGAAATTACGAGAGCTAGATGAATCTATTGATTTAGAAGAACTCTAGGAAAACCTACCAGCACCAGAAAAAGTCAAACAAAGACATCAAACGGTCTGACCAATCGATTAGAGGGTGCAACAATAGAAGAAAGGGAACTACTAAAAGGAATTAGAATTTGCTGAAAACAGACCTACTGATACTATCATATGATATCCCAAGGAAGGAGTTTCTACAAGGTCTAAGGTATAGATCAAATAATAATGATTTCAGAAGTTTAGCCTAAAAGTGTCAATAAAACATTAGATGATGAAAGTTGGACCAAGGCCTTGCAAGAGAAGCTTCGCCTATCACGTAAGATGCAGGTGTTTTTCCTGTCAGATGATACAACATGTGTGTGTGTGTGTGCATGTGCATGTGCGTTTTCATGTATGTGTGTGTACGCTTATTCTATATTGTAGGAAATGTTTGTTGCCTCTGTCTAACCAAAGAGGATTTGACAAGATCAAGTACAATTCAACATCAAGATCTCTTAGAACACGAGTTAAAGCTAATTTTCTCACCAACCTTCTAACACAAAGAGCATTTCAACTCTTGCTTAACTATTTGCCATTGTACAGTGTGAACTTTTATCATGAGATGTTGCAAAAGGCTATGGTACCTAAGCAGATGAGTACTTCCAATGATTAAGGTTGTTGTGTAAAGAATGAGCACATTTAAAGTTGCATGGTGTGCATTTAATGCAACGTCCACATTCAAGTTCGTCAAATGTAGAAGGATATGCATGAAAAATTAAAGCTACTCAATGGCTAGAAATGGTTTTCTATAATGGATAACTTCTTACAACGCCAATATAAATAATCTTATCAAGAAGAAGAAATATAAGCAAAGAGGTTGAACCATGTCAAAACACTCTCTGGATTTTCTAACTCAAAAAAGCTTGATGGAGAACTATGAGTATTTATCTACCTAACTAGGAGAAAACGCTTAAGTCTTGTATTTTATGAAAGATGCAATCCCTCCTTAGAAAGCTAAGTCAATTATATACACTCGAAGAGAACATTTAAACTTAGTATCCATTGTTCGATGAAAACACTCCTAATAAACAGACTCTAAGATATGATGATCATGCAAACACTTAACCTTCCTACCTTAGCTATGAGTAGCTTGGTAAAGAATACTTAAAGGAGTAGCCAAGAGTGGTTAGGTGCCCAAAGAATACTCATTTAGTCAGGAGTGACTTGATAAATAATACTCATTTAGCCAAGAGTGACTTAGTAAAGAATACTTGTTTAGCCAAAAGTGACTTGGTAAAGAATACTTTGTCGAACCAAGAGTAACTTGGGAAAGAATACTTTATAACAGGGTCAACTAGGAGTGACTATGACCTGAAAGAATACTCAAGGGGTTAGTCAGGAGTAGTTACGAGTCAAAAGAAAACTCGAAGTGTCCTTTGCAAGATTAGTCTACCTAGTGGAGCTTAGTTTGTTGATGGAAAATTGGATGTAGTGTGTTACGACAAAGGAACTAGTATAAAATGTTATGTTATCATATCTCTTCTGTATTGTCTTTTACATTATACATTATTATAATTTATACTAACTAAGGAAGGAGAATTTATTGTGAATACAATTTTTTAAAATCAACTTTATTTAAGCATTTTAGTTAAGGCTTTAAATTGCATATGTTATAACCCATTAAACGCAACAACTATTGTCTGATGATTTATTAAAACAAACTACAAAATACTTAAGTCAAGTGATTCAATTAAGCTACTGAGTTGCATCTGGTAAAATCTATTAGATGAAAGAGTTACAATCTTATCACTTGATGAACTAAATTATCATCTAAGTATTTCAAATTAAACATCGTTTGTGAAAAGATTTAAAAAAACACAATTTAACCCCCTTTTTGTATTTTTCCTATTTTCACATTTGAGCACGCTCTTTAAGAAATTATGATGTATACATAATGGTAGAGAACCATTTGGGAGAGTTCATATTGGGCCTCTGGTAAGGTCCATGGTTAAGAGTATGGAAAAAGAATAAGTGTCCAAGAAGAAGAATATGCTCTTGCGAAGTCTATAAAATATTAAAACTTTTATTCTCTTTTCTTAACCTTGTAGCTAAATTTGTGGAAGTAGTTTTCTTTGTATAGGTGTAGGATTTTCCCTTATATTTTGGACCCTAATTGGGCCCCCATTTTGGGCTTTGAAACCATAGTCGACTTTCGTCAATGTGCCTATCACACACATGGAGAGCATAATGGAGTCCCACATCATGGAGAACATGGCCAAAATAGGCCAAATTGAGGCACTAGCTCACTCTCCTATGGTGCATCAAGTTTCAACACTTGAGCAGCTAATGTTTTCATTTTATGTCCCACATCTTTTGTAGCAAAGACTGCAAGGGAGCTAGGCTGCTCGAAGTAGTATTCGGTCAAATAAATACAATTAAATATAGTACTAGGAAGTGACTCCTAGGTCGTCTCCCAAGGACCTAGCTCCTGTCAAAGCATTAAACACACAAAGAGACGGGGGGGGGG
>Ga0209700_104011_pt1 | contig 27275 bp, 9 predicted proteins | sample SiratroredBW_FD_187528 | JGI IMG/M metagenome (GOLD analysis project Ga0209700, IMG submission 187528) | Root nodule microbial communities of legume samples collected from California, USA - Siratro red BW (SPAdes) (version 2) | ecosystem: Host-associated > Plants > Roots > Nodule | place: USA... | reverse complement strand
AAAAGTCGCTTGAGCGAGATTCTTCTGCTTGAGCGAGTCTATCTAAAAATATTCTCAATTAAACTAACTTTTGTCTCTTAAGTATTACCATCCATTTAAGGTTCAGAGTACTACATAAAGTATTCAGATACATCAAACTTAACTACGACTGTCTACATGACAAAAAGAGTGTCATCAAGTCTTTAACTACATCAAAACATATATACAAGTATATACAAGACAAAAGGAACATCAGTTTAAGAGCATATCATCTTTAAGGTACTCCAAGACCTGCATCTGCACCTGCTCGTGTACATAGTACAATCATCACAGTTCGTACAACAACATGAAAAACAAGGGTAAGCTAGTAAACTTAAAAGTTTATAACATACTAACTACGTGCAAATAGAATACAGTATCTCAGTCATAAGAATTTCTTTAAAGTCTAGCATATCAAGTTTCAATGCAAGTTTTCATTTTTCATTTCAAGTACTCATGTCCAACATCATACATAAAGGTCTCACATGGACCACATCAATACATATAGGTCATACATAGACCCATCATCTTCCTGAAGACCCATTAAGTATGCCCCTACCAGAGACTAACATCTAATCCAATACCCAAGACTTAGATTCAGCGAGTCTAAGAGAAAAGACTAATCCAATACCCAAGACTTAGATTACCTGCGAATCTAAGAGAAAGGACTAATCCAATACCCAAGACTTAGACTGTCATTCGAATCTAAGAGAAAGGATCAGAGTAAGCTCAAACATCCAATACCGAGTCTCACTAGCGGTCCCGATGTGTATGAACTCCCTCACAGCTTCTCACCACCTGATATCTTAGTCTATGTGACTTAGATCATCAGTGAAGCTAGAGGATCTCTATTAAACATAGGCGTGTTATACTTAATGTACACGAACGAGCATAACTCATACATCATCCCAAATGTATGGCATCAATTTATCATTCACATCAATACTCATTCAGTCTACAAATCATATTATGCAAGTATCTTTCCATCATCAAAACAATACTTAATTACTCAAAACAGTTAAGTTAATCACACTAAGTCAAAACAAATAATCAAATTCATTCAGTGCTCAAGGACCAGTCAGACTGCAAGAAAGACTTGAGAACTGATAATCACATATTCAAATCTTCTGTCCTATAGGTCTATTTAAAGTAACTAACTAGTATAAAAATAAGTTACTAACTTCCCTTACCTCAGACACCGATCCCCTACCAATTCTTCAGTCAGGCAATAACCCCGATCCAACTTTAGGGATCTAGAACAAGTTTTCCAAATAACACCAACTTTTAGTATTACCTTAATCAAGTTGAGAGAAATACTTTTCTCAACTGTTCCCATCAATATTGACGATGAAAATTTAATGAAAAACAGAGAACAAGAGATCTTTAGAGCAAATATGAACTTACTCTGTTTGAGATTCTGATCAGTTTAAAATGATCCTAAGATCCTCAGCTACTGTAGGACTTGATCAGAATCTGAAATAGATGGAAGATGAAGGGTGAAAATCAAGAGAGAAGGAGGAGAGAACTATGGAGGTTGGAAGGTAGGAGAGAGAGAAAATGAAAAAAAGTTGCTTTTTCCTCTTGTTCTTATCCACTGTGGGAGGTGGGGGTTACAACTACTTACATCAAAATATTTCAAGATTGTCACTATATTTCTAACTTTTTTTTATATATAAATTTTAAAATATTTTCAATAAATACGTTTTTCTTATATTCTCAAAGTTTATAAGAAAAAAACACATCTAATATATTATATACAAATTAGAATATAAAATAATTTTTTCACACTTATTTGTCATGGTAATACCTGTTTTTATCTCTTTCTTTATTATTTTTTAATGTTGAAGTACGTTTTGAAATAATTTCACCTCATTCATCACTTCATTCATTTTTGTATGTTTTATATTTATAAAATTGTGATTTGAGTTACTTTTATTTAACTGCATCTATTTTTAATAGCAAGAAAATCTGGCAGGTCAGAAGCGGTTGACCTGGTGAGTTTTTGGGTTGTTGTACAATGTTTTAATTTTAAAAGTATTATAGTAATTAGAATGAGGAAAAATAGGAAACAAATTATGATTCAATAATATTTTATTGAATTAAAAATCATTTCCTCTATTTATTTCTCTCCCCTGAAAATAGGCAAACGTAAACAACATAAAAAAAAATCACAATTATAATAAAAATGACTATAGAGTTTCCTTGCGACATTGAGGCATTCGGATGCAATGCAAGGCCGTGCTTGAAGGGGAAAAGTAACTCTTATTGAAGCGTTTATTGCTGCTGAGATTTTTAGGGCCGCTGCAATGCAATGCCAATAAAACATGAACAGGAATTCAGCGAGAATTATAAAGACATTGTTGATTGTTGTACCTTCCAGCATAGAAAAATCGTTCTCTGTGGTCTTCGTCGTGGACGCAACCACCAGAAAGGACAACAGAATCTGCACCTCGATCTGCAATGTCACAACTTTTTAGTTTTAATAAGGTTAAAGGTATTATAATAATTAGAAGAAAGTAAGCTACAAAACAAACTTAGTCGACACACAATAATATTTTATTTCCTCTACTTATTTCTCTGTTTTGTAAAGAGAAAAAACCACTTAGCCAAACTAAAATAATACAAAACAAAACTAAAATCACAACAAGAATGACTACAATAGTGACTCTTGTTGAGCCTGAGATCCTTACCACCACTCCCGTACTATGAAGCTCCGCCAAAAAACACCCGCATCTCCGCTTCAACGCTCTTCGGACACGGATCCGCTTCGACGCTCTTCGGACACGGATACGCTGCGGGAGCTCTTCGGACGACGGAATCTGTGGTGGTGGGAGACAACGGAAGGTGAAGATACTAGGTATTCAGTTTTCGTAGAAGGCACTGAAGAGGGTGGAAAGAAGAAACCATTGGTTATAAATTCAGTGTGGGTGGGAAGAAGAAACTATTGATTATAAACTCTTTGTGTTTTTCGGGAACTGAAGAGTCTTCAAAAAAAGAAATCAGGTAATTTTATTTTAAATGTTTTTTTTATTTTGTTTCTTTGTTAATTTTGAGTTTTGAGTATAAAATTGTAGTTGCAAAATTAAAATAATTTTCATCTTGAAACTGAGTATAAAAGCCTACTACAGAGTTAAAATTATTTTTTCCTTTGTTTTATTATATAATTCTAATTTTTTATTTATATGTTGTGAATTTATCGATATATTATAAATTTATTTTAATTTTGATTTAAATTTTATTATATAATATCAATTTTTTATTTATATGTTGTGAATTTATTTATATGTTGTAAATTTATTTCAATTTTAATTTCAATTTTATTATATAATATCAATTTTTTATTTATATGTTGTGAATTTATTTATATGTTGTAAATTTATTTCAATTTTGATTTCAATTTTATTATATAATATTTTTTTATATATATTTTTTATGATATTAAGATGAATAATCAAGCTATGGAACAAGAAGATGAAACAAAACCTTTGTGGAGATATGTTTCAAAACTGAGAAAAATTTCTGGTGGAGGGAATAATGTGATCAAATACAGTTTATGTGATTTTTCATTCAATGGATCTTACATTAGAGTGAGAGCTCATTTATTACAACTTAAGGGAGAAGGAGTTAGAAGTTGTCCAAAGGTAAATTCGTCAAAACTTGTTGAGTTTAAAAAAATTAGACAATGAAGCAACATTGAAAATAGAGATTTCAAAAAAAACAAAGGTCCCTCTACCACCTGTATCTGATGAAGGAAATCAGACAAATAAGGATCTAAGGAGATTAAAAGGTCCTTTGGAGTCTTCTTTCAATATTCAAGCAAGAGATGCTCTTGATTATGAAATTGGGAGGATGTTTTATGCTTCAGGTTTATCATTTAATTTAGCAAGAAGTCCTTATTATAGAAGTGCATTTTCTTATGCAGCTAATACTTCCAATCTTAGTGGATATGTGCCACCATCGTATAATAAATTGAGAGGTCCTTTACTTGCAAAAGAGAGAATTCATGTAGAAAACCTTTTGGAGCCTATAAGAAATTCATGGAAAAATAAAGGGGTGACAATTGTTAGTGATGGGTGGAATGATCCCCAGAAAAGGCCACTTATAAATTTTATGGTTGTCACTGATAGTAGACCAATGTTTTTAAAGTCAATAAATGCATCTGATGAGATAAAAGACAAAGATTTTATTGCTACACACATGAGATGTAGTTATGGAAGTTGGGCCAGATAATGTGGTACAAATTATAACTGATAATGCAGCTGTATGTAAGGCCGCGGGTATGCTTATAGAATTAGAATTTTCTTCAATTTATTGGACTCCTTGTGTAGTTCACACCTTGAATCTTGCATTGAAAAATATTTGTGCAGCAAAAAATACGGAAAAGAATAGTGTTGCTTATGATCAATGTTTTTGGATCTCACAAATTACTGATGATGCTACATTTATTAAAAATTTTATTGTTGGGCATTCTATGAGAATATCAATGTTCAATAGGTTCAACTCATTAAAGTTGCTTTCTGTTGCTCAAACAAGATTTGCTTCAACTATAGTCATGCTAAAAAGGTTTAAAAGTTTGAAAAAAGGACTTCAAGAGATGGTTATAAGTGATGAATGGTCCTCTTACAAAGAAGATGATGTGGCTAAGGCACAATCTGTGAAAGAAGTTTTGTTGGATGATAATTGGTGGATGAAGGTTGATTACATACTTGCTTTTACTGCCCTTATTTATGATGTTCTTAGAAAAACAGATACAGATATGACTACTCTTCACTTAGTATACGAAATGTGGGATTCAATGATTGAAAAAGTGAGAAAGGTCATATTTGAACATGAAGGAAAGACAGAAGTTGAACATTCATCATTTTTCGAGATAGTAAACTCAATATTAATTGATCGTTGGACAAAGAGTAGCACATCTCTTCATTGTCTTGCTCATTCTTTAAATCCAAGGTAATGTTAATTTATTTTATGATTATTTTTGTTGTGTTTATCTTATTTATAACATTATAAATTTATAATCTTTTGTTCATTTATTTATTTTATATTTATAATGTTGTAGATATTATAGTAATGAATGGTTAAGTGAAGATTCACAAAGACTTGCTCCACATCAGGATGCCGAACTTACTCATGAGAGGAAGAAATGTTTTATGTGGTACTTTGATGATCCAGATGTAAGGAGACAAGTCAATATAGAATTTGCAAACTTTTCAAATGAAGATGAAGAATTTCACGATGTTGACTCTTTAAGAGATAGAGGTAAAATGGATGCAAAAAAATGGTGGACTGTTCATGGAGCTCGTGCACCAATACTTCAGAAAATAGCTCTTAAGCTACTTGGACAACCATGTTCTTCTTCTTGTTGTGAAAGGAATTGGAGTACCTACTCTTTTATACATTCTTTGAAAAGGAATAAGATGACACCTAAAAGGGCAGAAGATCTAGTTTATGTCCATAGTAATCTTCGTCTTCTCTCAACAAACTTCTCAAAATACAAAGAAGAGGAAACTAAATTGTGGGATATTGCAGGAGATGAGTTATCATTGAATGATAATGGAATTCTTGAAATTGTCAGCTTATCTCTTGATGAACCAGAATTAGAAGGGGTATTTTTCAATGAGGATTAAATGTAGAAGTTATATCTTTTGTTAGACTTTTTTATAAAAGTTTCTTTTTTTATATTTTTTACATTATTAACTATATAAATAAATTTTAATTAATATATATATTGTCATGTCCCCGCGTCTGTTAATTTTTTATTTAACTGTATCCACGTGTCCGTGTCCGTGTCGTATCCGTATCCATATCCAGACTTTATAGCATGGTACACTTTCCCACCTGAACCACCATCGGAAAGCACCACCCACTCTGTCAACCCTCAAGTCATTACCCAACAAATCACTCCCACCTTCCACCATTCGCCTCTAACCATACACCTCCCATAACCCTCAACAATGGCATCCCTCCATGCACCACGCCTCCGCAACCACAACCATTAGCATGAAATCGATATTTCTTCTTTCTTATATACCGGACCCACTCACATCCGGTTTATATTCTAAAAAAAATTGCGTACTTGATGACCTTATGAACAGGATCCAGTATACAAAATTACACAAAATTACATACCGGATCCTATCCATAAATTAACCATCCACTAAGAAATTTTTTTACAATATAAATTGGATGGGTCGGATCCGGTATACCACTATCATACCAGATGCCCTGATATGTTCTATGTACCATTTTTTTGTCATCTACACAAGAATATTATTGCCATTTCAGATTTTATGGAGGTGCAAGATGGAGGTACATGAAGAATCCGTCCTTTTGAAAACCCACGGCCATAACAAGGTTTGAGAGAATTCATCATTTAAACACCTAAATTTGAATGCTATAAATATAAATCATTCACTATTTCCTCATATACAAAAAATATTATATTATTTAGTTTTTTAATCCATGTACTTTTAAATTCATATGTTTGATTCTTATGGTTTCAAAAATAGATGAATTTATTTCCCTTATTTAGTAATAAGAGAGGTGTAAACATTCATTATGATTTTGTAATGTGTACTAAGTCCAGTCTCCACCTAGGCCTCAGATCAAGCCCATCATTACAGGCCAGAAACTAAAGACGATGATTTAGAAAAAGTTTATCTCTCCTTTTTACAAAATTACAATAAAATATAGGGATAACTTTAAATGGCTGAACTTAATAAAGCATACTATATAGCCACACCCACATTCACTTGCACTATAAAGTAGAACATGCAAATATGATGAAATATATTAATGGGTGTACTTAATTGCATTTGGGATATTTGACTAATTGTTGTATAAATTAATTGTAACTTTATAATTGATTATTATCACACTTAATTATTTTATTGTAAGGGATTAAGCTCAATAATATAACTCATTATCTTTTATATATATATATATATATATATTAGTTACATAATTACAAAGAAATATAACAACTATTATTTTTAATATATTATTTAATTATAATAATATTATATAACCTAATATAATTATATTAATTATTAATTTAAAGATAAAGTCATAAAAACAAATATAAGAATATAACGACGAGAAAAAAAAAAACTAACTTCGTCTTAATGTTAATCTTTTACTAATTTTTGGTTCATTATTATGTTTTATTCATTTATTTATTTAAATGTCAGGTAAATACACATATTATTATTGTTATTATTAAGTACATGCTAATATTTTTTTTTATTTTTTTTGTGAATATAATTTTTTTATTTTGGTAACAAAGCACAACCATACTATACTACAGTGGCATTTGACCTTTTAATACTCACAATTGACGACTGCTTCATGCATGCTTATCACTAATTTGAAGACTAGGTTAATTTATAACCTTCAAAAACAAAGAACGAATCAATCCTAAAAAATTCAGTGGACATGCCCCAAACTAAGTGCATTTGCAAGGAGGCCAAGTCTATGAGCATTTCCTTTTTGTTTATATGCAATTTTTCAATATTTTAATGATTATTATTTTTTATTAAAAGTTTAACAAATTATTTTGTAATAAAAATACATACTTTTGATTATATTTTTTTTATATTTAAATTGGGACTTTAGTCTACTTCCATTTTCGTGAACATTATTTTGGTTTTGATAATGTAATTTGAGTATTTAGTAATAAAAAGAAAGGTTCAGATGCAAAGTGAAGACGGTTTCAATTTGAGAAGGAGTAGACTTTGCATATTCTTTTTATTGTGGAGGAATCATTCATTGGTAGGAAATGGTTGAAGATTTCAAGTGTTTGGTAAAATTTAGGTATCATAACTTGTTCAAAACAAGCCATTGATTTGAGTAAAAAGTGGGCATAGATTCTTTAAATTCGTTGTTAAACAAAGAAAAAAATGTAATTATAATTAAAAGAAAAATGTAATTTGCTTTGTCTCTTCGTTCGTTTGATTTTAATAACGTTAATGTGTAGTCTCTGCATTGCTCGAATCTGGGTCCAATTAATAGTTGGTTTGTCATGTTATTTATTTTTTTCTTTCTACAGCATCTGACATTAAATTTTTAAAGGAAGCATGATACCATTGTTAATATGTTTAATTCAACCAATTCAAGCATGTGTACCTTAAAATGATGATTATAAAAGGATCATATAAATGTTAAATTTATTGATCTATAATAATTACTTTAAAATTATATTTATAATTTGTTATAATATGAGAAGTTATATTAATAATATATAAAAATAAATAAATTGAAGTATATCACTCAACTCTATTAACAACAAACACCCACTCATTTGATTTGAGCATTTGACTATTATCTTTATATATCTCTTGTACTTTACTAAATTCGGTCACTTTAAATTTAGTTTTAGAATTTTTTTTTTCATGATCATATGTGACATCAAGTGCAAGTCTTATTTAGAATAGATTGAGGACAAAACTTAAACATACGAAGTCTATTACATCTGAAACACTTGATAGCTAATTGTATTTGAGAATTGGATCCTCCATTCTTATGAAATAAGATTTAGAGTAAGATGTTCTCTTATGGCATGTTTGGAATTGCTTCTTAAGGGTCCTTCCAATGAGATTTAATAATTCTACTACTATTCTTTATCCACCACTTTTGATTTTTTCCTTTAAAGTGAGAAATTATTTAATAGATATAGGAATCATCACTTCCTTAAGTTCTTGCTTCACCCCTACTCAAATTTTTTACACCTTTAAATTTCAGTTATGGCCAGAATATAAAATTTAGCTAGGTTTTTGAACCTAGTATCATAATTAATGACGATAAGATGTTATTGTTCTAATTGTATGAATTTAATTTTTGTTGCATATCTTACACTATTAAAGGAAATACTCTTTTAGAATATTTTTTTACAACTTTTTTAGGGGACAACTTCTTTTTATCTTTTATCATTTGCTTCATATCTATTCACTAAAGGCAAATTTTTTAAAGTGGTGTAATTTTTATTTGAAATTCCCAAAATGATATATTTTTTATTTATTTTTGGATATGGATAAATGATATAGTCTCTCCTATGCACGATTTACCGTATCGTGCATAGGAGAGACTATATCATTGTGAAGAAACAGTATCCTTATTACAGGATTTAATTTAACATTAAATAAAATCATGAAAAGAGAACACACTTTTAGTTTACTAGATGAAATTGTGTAACTAAGATCTCAATTAATGAGTTAATTAAAATTGTGAGAATACTGCACCATTTTAGGATGGTTAATATTCTTCACCTATTACTCTTTTTTTTTTTTTGCATGTAGTGTGTTACTACTGTGCAACTAAAATAAATGGACAATTACAAAGGTATTTTATTTATTGATAAAAATATAATGGTTGAAATTAATTCTGATTAAGTAATTGAATAATTGTGAAGTTAATTTGAATAGAATAGTGGTTACATATTGTGAAGAAAAATTACCTAGATATAATTTAAAAACTAACAATAAATTTATTTAAAAAATTATATAATATTTTCAAATTTTTCTTTCTAAATTTATTGCTAAATTTCAACTTTATTTTAAATTATTTTTATATTAGTAACTAAATTCAAATATCCAACTTATACTTAATTTTGCTAAATATATTTTATTATTAAATTTTAATTTTATTTTATTTTTCTTTTCAATATCAAACTTACTCATAATTTAATTCAATATATAAATCTCATACTGACATCATTTTTATTTCAACCATTACATATTTATCAATAAATAAAACAAGTTTGTAACTTTACATTTATTTATTTATTTATTTATTTTAATTATACAGTAGTAATACAACACACCTGTCAAAAATAGAAGAAGAGCAATGGGTGGAGAATATTAACCACCATAATATGGTGCAGTATTATGAGGATTTTAATTAACTCATTAATTCAAATCTTGACTGCACCATTTTCTCTAGTAAACTAAAATCGTGTTATCTTTTCATGATTTTTTTTATTTCTTTACATAGATATGGTGTATGGCAGACACCATTTACCCATATTCAGAAATAAAAAAATACACCATTTTGAGAATTTCAGATAAAAATTACACCTATTTAGAAAATTTGTCATCCACCAAAACTCAACTTTTATAGATGACATAGTAACAATTCCTTTTTTCAGGACATTGAGTGACTTAAGACTGATACTACATTTTGCTCTATTTTTGCTTTGACAAATACTCTATTGCTTAAGCAAAAATTGTTCTAAGACAAACTTAAACTTTCATCCTATTTTAGCTTGAACAAGAAAAATCTAGCTTAAGAAAAAATCAACTTAAAACCAACTTAAATCTCATTTGAGCATAACAAATATTGTTTGAGCAAAAATATCGATGTTTTATGCAACAGAACCAAAATAGTACCAAAAATTTATCATTTTCATTGTAACATATAAAACATATCATATGTTTTATGCAACAGAACCAAAATAGTACCAAAAATTTATCATTTTCATTCTAACATATAAAACATTTCACACAAGTTTTAAATGGTCAAATACAATACAAATTACTTAATCATCATACTCCACTCATTTCAACTTAATTTAGATCATCCAAGCTCAATACAACATTCATTCCCAATGAATTCTTAAATAAATACATATTTAACTTTGGGAAAATGAATTTTACTCATGTTCAAAACTCCATTTAAGATGAACTTCAACTCAATATCTTAGTATGGATAATTTTTCCACCTTACCAACTTTCCAACAACAGTAATACATTCAAACTACTTCAAATCAATTATCTACAACTTAAAACTCATAATTGTATCCTTTTAAACTCAAAACCTTATTTCTTACAAAAAAACAAACAAAGAATCTACTTTACTTTCAAACTAATTTAAAAAAAGAACTTCAATTCAATATATACAAAAATTCAATATTTCAAATTACCACGAAGTACAAATCTCAATGTGTTATTATACATAATTCTTACAATTAAACTAAACTCTATTATGAATTTATCATAAAAAAATCATTAAAGTTAGCTTATCTATAATTTTCAAGTAATTTTCAGTTCAAATAGGATAATCACTCTAAATATAAAGACCTATAACAAATTAATCAAACAAAACATAAATTCAACACAAAATTAAAACAGTTAAGAGAATGACTTTTCTTAACAAATCCTATCAAAATTGTGATTAAATCTCAATAGAAATAAGAAATAAAGAATGTAAAAAAATTCTAATTGAAAAATTGACTAAGTATGAATAGTATAAAGAGATAAAGTTTAAAGAAATGAATATAAAAAGAAATATTCTATGATATTAGAGTTTTCTTCATCAATACATTTAAACAGAAAGCATTTTTTTTTGTAAAGAAATTATTAAAAGCAACAATACCAAAATTATTAGAGTTTTCTATGATATGAGTGTTGGTTGAGTTGAGACGTTTTCTAATGCCAATTCCCCAAACGTTTAGTTATGGCTTAAGAAAAAAGGGAATTAATTAAGATGGAATGAGTCCTAATTTCACACAATGTCCCCACTTGGACCCAATTCAAAGTAATTTGGGTGTCTTTCCATTGCCCCTGTCACACTCCTAACTCAATCAACCAATCCAATCTCTCCTAGATCATCGCCACATTCCATGATACTAAAATTACAAAATTATCCTTGCTAAATGTAAAGTTATATTATATATAAAACTTGTTTGCAATATTGAATTACCCTAAATCATAATTTAGTCTAAATTTGAACAAGTTACAAACTTTTGAAGTTTTCAAAAGATACAAATACATTCGATAACATATTTCAAGTATATTTTTGTTTCTTAAAATTGTGATGGTAAGTTTAGGTCAACTTAAGAAATTAGTCTTTAATTCTTATTCAATTGAAAAAAGAACATGTGTTTCAAGTTAAGATTTATACAAGGATAGAGTAAAAGTACCACAACAAAGCAGCTAAAACAAAAATGAATTTGTTGAAAACAATGATGTTGAAACTAAGTAAGATCTTACAAAGCAAGTGATTAAATTGAAACAATTGTGCATCAATTGATTCACTCATGGATAGAAGATGAAAATGAAACAAAAAATTGTAATGGTTTTGGCAAGGGGTATCTTTGTCTTCAAAGGTATCTTTGTTCCTCAAAGGTATCTCTCCCTTTGTCTGGTTAGGTGCTGTCTGTGGCCAGCATGGGTTGGTGATTCCGTTATGATGTGTACGTTTCTTCCCTTTTGGGAGCTAACACTTTGGAAACATCATCCATTGATTGACGCTCATAAACATGAACACATTGGATAATCACTTTTTCTTTTTATATGATTGATTATATATATAGGGTTAAATAGTTCATGTTTGGTGGACAAAAGAAAGTTTTTTTCATGTTCACGTGTCCTTTTTTTATGTATTTTTTGATCAAATTTAATTTTGGTAAACAAAAGTTAGATAAATATATAAGGAGTCAAAGTTGAAAATTATGCTGGTAAAATACGTAAAATTGTTGAATGCTAAATTTCATAAATTTATGATGATTAAAAACAAATTTATAGTTAAATAAAAATGTAGATTTGGTTTTTTGTTATGAAGACTTAAGACATAAGAATAAAATAAAAACGTAACAGAGAAGCAGAGACTACACCATGTGGAAGCCCAGCATTAATCAACAAATACTATCAAAGTCTTTGGATTAGGTTATTGTTAGAAAATCAGTCAAAACAAAAATTTCTTTAATTTTTTGCTTCAATAAACACTGGTCAATATTTGTTAATAAATATTAATAACTCAAAGGAAAAATAAAATAAAAAATCTTTACTAAATGCTAAATAATTCGTTGCCAGAAACTTAAAAGCGTGAAGTCAATTTTTTAATCAATTTTGGAAACAAAAACATGCACATAAACAGAGATATGAATGGTATTTTAAAAATAAATAAAAAAAATTAAACATGCCGTGCTTTTTAATTAGCATCCTCATTAAGCTATTATATCGGTAAACTTACTTGACATCTACGTACTTGCCATTTGCAAGTGCAGAGAGTATTTTATTTTTTAATGTACTATAGAAACACCTCTTAAGAAAAAAAATGATAAAGTATTTTAAATAAGGATACTGTTTTATCAACAAAAATAGAATATATTTATGATATGTTTGGGTAAACTCCTTTCTAAACACTTTTTATAAAATATGAGGTTTTAATGAAGATAAATTTTAAGTATATAAATGAATGATGTATATTCATTTTTTATTTCGTTATAATTACATTTCTTTAAAAAAAATTGGTTTTTCAATTTTTTTTATAAAATTAGGAAATGATCAAGCTATGTTGTTTATTAGAGTACATTTATGAAGTAGTAAGGTAAGGAATATATTTTGCCAATTAAAATAATTAATTTATTTCTTATTAAGGATTTAATCTCTTTTTTTTTTTTCTTTGAAATGTTTACTAAACAAGAGATGCTGATGTAGGATTTTGTGCGAGACTTTACTAGAATTGGAAAAACAAAAATTTGTTAGGTAGGTGAGTTTGCTACCTGCGAGTAAGGGGAATTAATTATTTTTATCATTAAGATATTGGTTAAATAAGTAAATAACATAAATTTGAGATGTGTGATCGCGGAAATATACACATTAATATGTGATTATGTATATTATATGTGTATACTTGTTATTAATTGTTTAAAGTATGTTTTCATGATAATAATATAAGGTTATCAAAATTATAAATTTGGAATGATTTGAGAAAAGACAATGTGTTAAATTTGAATTGTTGTATTTTATATTAATGGAATTTGATTTTGGGATAACTATCACACCAATGATGTTAAAGTGATTAGTCATAATTACATGTACCTTTTACCATTTCTCAAATTCTAACAAAAACAATTAGGTAATAGGATGTATACTTTAAGTAATTGCTTAAAGCTTAAACCACAGATATTAAAACAACTTTATTTATAGAACAAATCATGTTCAAATGACAACATAGTCATTTAAGCACATTTAAGTCTTGACACTAGTGCGTGATTATTATCTCTTTACATTTCAATTTCTTAATAGGGTTTTATTTAATGAAAATAAAATGAACTATGAAATATGTAAGTTAAAATAATTATAGAATAAACTAAATTTTAAAAAAAATATACTCATAACTAATTTAAATGGACAGTATATTTTGTACATGATTATTAACTTTAATACAAAAACTTTATATATCACTTGAACATGTCTAATTATTTATGTATAAGTTAAAAAAAAAAACTTAAATAAGCTTCTCTAAAACATTTACAGGAGACAAATAAAAATAAAAATAAAACTACATTAAATTCCTTTTAAGCTAAAATCAACTCACAATTTAAGACAGTTAAATTTTAAAACAAAAAATATATTATAGTATTGATAATGGTAAAATAGATTATAAGCTTAATTAAGTTTTCTTTTTATAAATTTTGTTATTTTTAATTAAGTCACTACTATTAAACTTTTTGTTTTATTGAGTACTATTTTTTTTTATGTTTTTCAATTAAATATTTCATCAGTCTAATTCTTTTGTTAATTAAGGTGATTCTTATTATGTAGTTATAATATATTTTAATATCATTTTATATTAATCATAAAATTTTTATTTTTCTTAACATGCACCTCAAATTAATAGAAAGAATTAAATAATAAGTACTCAATTAAAAAATATAAAACTTTTTAAATACTTAATAAACAAAAATATTTAATAAAAACTTAATTAAAAATATTAAAATGTTTAAAGAAATTGAAAGTTAATTAAGCCTAAATAATTCAAATTACATGGAGTAAATGATCATGAATTTATTAAATGAAAATTTTCTATGACCTCAATAATAACTGAAATAAAAATTAATAATTAAATATTATTTTAAATAATTAATATTAACTAATGTAATTATAAATCAGCTGACATGGAATGATTATCAGTTCACTAGCAGTCTTGAATTCAAATTCAAAAAATGTCTGTTGTTAAAATTTGTTAAAGAAGATTTTACCGTTGTTATTGATTTTAATTAACTCAAGTATTAAATAAAACATGCCGAAATTGTCCACATTAAATTTAACAATCCTATACGTTCTAATAATATATATATATATATATATATATGTAAAATTAATAAAATTGACTTAAGGTGATTAATTTTTGATACAATTACCTTTCTATAGTGAATTTATAATTGGCGTAATAATTATTTTAAATAGTTTTTAATTTTACGTTCAGAATAATGGATTCCAATTCACAGAACAGTAGAACAAAACCCATAAATATTCAAACTAAATTTTAATTTTCTTAATAAAAAATTAATTTGTTTAATTTAAAAAAGAAGCAAAAGCAAAAAAAGAAGACCGTGTCTGTTTGTGTGCGTCACTGTCACAAAATTTGTACATTTGATAAAATAGTAGATACTAGGATAAGAACTTTAAATCTTTTTTAAATTTGTTTGTTTACTTTGCAATCTCAGAACTCTCAGTTTAAATTCACCACAATCCTTCTCTTTTTCCTCGTTCACTCACACAACACAGAAAACCACAATGGGTTTGGAAGTAGAAGAACCAATGACTACAATAACAGAATCCACAGCACCAGAAACGACGTCGTCACAGAAAATTCAAAACAATGACACCGTTACACCCACGCTCCCAATCGTGCAGCCTCACGCGCTTCTCCCGAAGCCCGTGCCTCCAACCGCATGGCACCGAGACGACGTCGTTGTTTCCTCCACATTCGGCAAGTTCTTTCACCAGCGCCGCCACGTGCTGTCATCGGCGATCTCGCGCGGGATCTCCACGCTCAAGCGCCAAAACGACGACGCCTCCAAGAAGAGCAAGAACGACGGCGTGACGGAGTTCAATCTATCGGGACTGAAGGTCTTCGTGGCGGTGAGAAACGACGCGTCGCTCCTGCCGCGGCGGATCAGCTTCTTCTCGCGCTCGAACTGCAGAGAGTGCGGTGCGGTGCGGAGCTTTTTCCGACAGAGAGCGCTGAGGTTCGTGGAGATAAACGTGGACGTGTTCCCGGAGCGGGAGAAGGAGTTGAGGGAGAGAACGGGGAGCGCGACGGTGCCGAAGATTTTCTTAGGCGAGAAGCTGATCGGAGGGCTGGTGGAGCTGAACGCGCTGCGGAAGGACGGCAACGAGGAGTTGGAGAGGCGGCTGAAAGAGGCGGAAGGGGAGGGGCCGGCGGCTCCGGCGTACGGGTTCGACGAGGTGGCGGAGGAAGTGGAGGAGGAGGAAGTTTTGAAGGTGGTTAGGGTTTTGAGGCAGAGGCTGCCGATTCAGGACAGAGTGTTGAAAATGAAGATTGAGAGGAACTGCTTCGCCGGCAGCGAGGTGGTGGAGCTTCTGGTTCGCCACCATGGATACGCTCTTACCAAGGTACGTTCACTTCAGCTGAGTTTGTTTCTATTTTATTATTATTATTATTTTTATTTATTGAATTTTGAGATTGAATTAAGTTATTATCAGGAAAATTATATTTTCATACCACTGTTTACAGTGTCAAACTATTATTATTATTATTATTTATTAAATTTAAATTTTGAGATTGAATTCAGTTAGAATAAAAAAATACAAAAAGAGGAATCTTAAGGGACACCAATCACACATATGTTAACAACTTGTTATAGCATATTGAATTCACCATTAAGTTTCCATTGTTAGTATCATAAAGGTTATTACAAATTTAATTAAATTTCATAATGTATTAATTGAAATCAATATATAAATTACGTTATATTTTTTTATAACTACTTAAAAAATTAATTAATTGTAAAGATAAAAATCTCACCGTTCCTATTTGACATTTTCACTTAGAGAGGGTGATTTTTAACGTTTAAAAAAATGACATGTTTTTCTTAAACATGTATAGCTTTAAACTTGGTGTTGGTTGTTAAAATTGATGTAGGAAATAATTCTGAATAGTTAAAAAAAGTTTGACTGAAAAATATATTTATTAGTAGATCCTTGTTAATATTAACTGAAAATAACTTTAGTCTAATATCAATAATAATATATTTAAACCTGAATTAATTAAGATAAAAATGTTTTAAGGGCAGACGAGAGAAAGTAAGAAAAAAAATATAAATTTAAAAATAAGAAAAAATTCAAATTTCATTATAAAAAGAATAAATTTAGTAATATTTTTTCTCAATAATTTGATAAAATTAATTTAGAGATCTTATGTTTGTTTTGGAATTTTGTTACTGCCTTTTACGAAGTTCCTATTTTTTACTACAATCTTTTAATTTTGAATTGTCTATCATTTTAGTTTTAAAATTTCTATTTATACAATTTTAATCCTTTAATTACTAAAAATCCATAACTTTATTTAATTTTCAATTTAAAAATTATATGGAATTATTGTCAAATTATATTTAGTAACAGATTCCTTTAGTTACTTTCTTTTGTAAAAGAGTCACCTCCTAATCTCACTCGGTCCACAACAAGAATTAAAATGTGATGAAAGAAAAAACTTTAAAAATCAAGATTATGGATAATTTAAAATTAAAAGAATTGTAAAATAAAACTTTAATTACAAAATTACAAGTTTTATAAATTATGAAAACTAAAATTACAGTGAAACCCTTTTCTTTTCATTTATATTTTGACAAATGGTAAATTGGGGGATGTGTAAGTAAATGCAACAAATAATTATGTTTTATTAAGTTTTCTAAAAGTAGTTTATCATTAAAATTATAGATTTAATAACTATTTTGCCATGTTGAAACTGATCACATATTAAATAGAAAATTTGAGGGCTCGATTTACAGTTTTAACCTCTTCATGACAATTTTTTTTTTACAAATTACAAAAAAAAGTTTTTTTCTTTTTTTTTTTTTCCAAAAACCAAAACTAAATGCAATTCATGTTTAGCACATCCCCAACATAAGAAATTACTTCATTGAAAGAGTTTAACTTATTATAATTTATATTTTTTAATTTAAATTTAATTATAACTTTAGACAAAAGATTATTTTTTATTCTTAATTGCAAAATTGCTTGTAAAATCTATTAAAATAAATTAAGCAACTCCAAATGCCATGTTAAAATGCTTCATCAAGTGAGTTGGGGATATTCCAGATACTAAAAACATATTTAACATGAATTTGATCCATCTGTAACCATAACCATGAGTACATCTGTAACCATGAGTAAGTCTTTCACTTTTATTAACAGCAATTTTATTTGATGTCTTAGATTAAAGTTTAAGTTATAATAAAATGCAAAAATATGCATTAACCCTAACTAGTTTACATGTAGAATAGTAAAGAAAATTACAAATTAATATAGTATAAAATTATAGAAATTAAATGACTAAATTATATATTTTATAAAAATTAGGAATAATTGATAAAATAATTTATACCAATTTGTAAACATTATTAAATATGTATAGTTATCTATCTTAAAATTGTTTTAGATTAAATCTTAAATAAATTATATTATTATTATTATTATTATTATTAGTCTTATTATTATTATTATTATTTTTGTTACTATTAAATTGCTCATAGTGGGACTCGAGTAAGAGCTGCCATTTGTAAGGTTAATAGCTTTTTCCCTGTGCAGCTGTAATCAAAATTCATTCATAAAGTAAAATTAAGGCCCACAATCACTGTAGTGATTCTTATGCGGTTTATAATTGGCATATGACAGTTATCATTTCTAGTTTCTTAATATAATGTACATTGTTTTCAATGTTGCAATTTCTTTCAAACATACTTCGGTCCCCAATTTTGTTGCTCTAACTACAAGGTTTGAACTAAATGGTTTCCATCACAAACATATGTTTAGGCTGTTGAGATTGGAAAACAGTTATGCAAGAAGCACTTCATCCATCATGTTTTCGGGTAAGGAAAGAACTTTTATGAAACAATAAGTGCATTTTAATGTACAAGCCACACTCCTTCAGTAATATTATTGCCATTGTCAACCTCCTTTTTCAGGGAAAATGATTTTGAGGAGGGAAACCACTTCTATAGATTCGTTGAGCACGAACCCTTTATCTCCAAATGCTTTAACTTCCGTGGTGCCACAAATGATAGTGAACCGAAGGCTGCATCTGCAGTGTGTGATAGGCTCACCAAGATCATGTGTGCTATTCTTGAGTCTTATGCTTCTGAAGACAGGCAACGTGTTGATTATGTGGCCATTAGCAAAAGTGAAGAATTTCGTAGGTATGGCACATACAAAAGTTCTATATTTTTATGCATATTTCTTGTGGATCTTCAATTTTCAGAGTTTCACATCCCCTCTGATGTGAGTAATAATTTTCATGATAATGAAGTAATAATAACAAAGCATGATGTAATGTTAATAGTATGAGTATCTCTGCAGAACTTTTTATTTTTGCCCTGCATCTGTATTCACTGTCTTGGTAAGAATGTAGTTGACTTTTTATGAAGTGCATGTACTTTGATACATACTTACAGAGAACATGAAAAGAACGAAGTGGTGAAGGTATCATATTTTGCGTATCTAAAGTTAAATTTGTTGTTTTCATAACTACAGGTATGTAAACATGACCCAAGATCTGCAGCGGGTGAATCTCTTGGAACTATCAGAAAACGAGACGCTTGCCTTCTTCTTGAACTTGTACAATGCCATGATCATTCATGCTATCATTAGAGTGGGGTGTCCAGAAGGTGTGATTAATAGGAGATCCTTCTCTGATTTCCAGTACTTGATTGGAGGGCACTCTTATTCTCTTAGTGCTATTAAAAATGGTATTCTCAGAAGCAATCGCAGGTCACCATACTCCTTAATCAAGCCATTTGGTTCAGGAGACAGGCGCTTAGAGGTAAGCAGTTTCTCTACATAAGCTTTTGGTTAATTTCATGTTGGTTGATTTGAAGAGCCTTACCCTTAACAACCATGTAAATTAAGGACCAAACTTGAATCATGTTCTTTATATCCTTTTCATCAAACTTCCAAATCAAACAATGACATATAGAACTTTATTTTTCTGACTTAAAGAAAGGTACCACTTTACACATCATTAATTCATTATTCGAAACTTGGAGGCAGAGATGAATTTATCCATTGCTGCAGCTTCAACTTTTGTGTTTTTTCCAATTCCCAGTAAATTTCTTTCTCATAGAAACAACTTCCTGTTATTAATAATGATTCATTTGTTCCTACAAAACTACAGGTTGCTCTTGTAAAATTGAATCCGTTGGTTCACTTTGGCCTTTGTAATGGCACGAAGTCGAGCCCAAAGGTGAGGTTTTTCTCACCCTATAGAGTAGCAGAAGAATTGAGATGTGCAGCTAGAGAGTTTTTTGAGAATGATGGAATTGAAGTGGACTTGGAGAAGAGGACAATTCATGTCACTCCAATTTTCAAGTGGTAAGCACTTTGTGGATTTCTGCATGGTTTCGATTTCCAAACTCTAGCATTCTGCTGAAGAAATATTTATATTGGCAGGTACTCTGGGGATTTCGGGCAAGAGATAAACATGTTAAAGTGGATAATAAATTACTTGGATGCAAATAAAGCAGGTCTTTTGACACATCTCTTAGGTGATGGTGGTCATGTTAATGTCTCCTACATGAGCTATGATTGGTCAATAAATTCCTAAATAGTTGTGAACCGAATTGGTTCAACTCATTTAGCGGCTGAGTTTACCAGATATTTGTTGTGCATATCTCAAGTTTTGATTAATTAACGTGTCTAAAAGAGAGACTTTGTTTGATATTAGTATCAAATCTGAGTGTAGATTAGACATTACTTATACATCGTATGATTTGTAAACCAAAATCTGGTGCAAATGAAAATAGGAACATCTAGATGACGAACGATTAAATCCACGAGTTTCTACTTGGTTGAGATTTTCACTGAAAATGTATCAATGGTAAATATACTTATATATTATGGGTGTTCCATATATATTATCAAGTTATTTCAATGCAAGAGTTATATTTCAATTTTACAATTCATTTTCTTAAAATTAATTGTTTATCAAAACCAATGTATTTTAAGATAGTGAATGTTGATAAATTAACATATAAATATGAACTAGTTTATATAAGAATATTTTTCAACCAATGAAGCTAATAAAAGACTTATTTCTAGAGCCAAAGAATTTAAAATAAAGAGATTTAAAAAATTCCTACTGTAAAATGAATTTATTAGATAGAATTGTTCTATTACCTTCTGAATAATAGGAGCTATTTATATAAAAGATGAGAAATAACTTTAAAAATTTATTAAAAGAAAGGCCAGCAGAAAAAAGAAGAAAAGAGAAAATTAAATGAAAAAGAAAAAGAAAACAATGGGCCAGGCCTTACAAAATTTGGAAAGGAATAACAAAAATCCCATTTATGGCACAAAACTGGAGTTAGACAACGAAGCATGCTGAGAGATAACTACACACATCCGAGTTGTACTTTTCCTTTAGAAATAGTAAGTTTACCGAAAAGAAAACCATTATTTAAAACATTGATCACATTCTCTGATTGCATCCAAAGAAACCAAAATGGGAAAAAGCTTAAAAAATCTGTGGGTTATATCCATAATCATAACCCAACAATTAGCATTTTTGGCCAATGCCTCGCATTCTAGAAAGAAGAATGTGCCAGCATTTTATGTTTTTGGTGATTCAACTGTAGATGCTGGAAACAACAACAATCTTAACACACTTGCCAAAGTAAATGTATATCCCTATGGCATTGACTTCAACAACTGTTCCACAGGCAGGTTTAGCAATGGCAAAACTTTTGCTGACATTGTTGGTAAGATCTTTCTACCTATCTAAACAAAGATAAAATTGAGTATCAAATTGTGTAATTAAGCTAAAAATCCATTAATCAAGAACAAGTTAGTTTTTTTACAAAAATTATTATGAGGGTTTGGTTTTTATTCATCTATGGTTCATTTATAGCTATTAAGCTGGGTTTGCCAATGCCACCTCCATACTTGGGTGTGTCTAAGACTGAGAGACATCAAATAGCCACAGGGATTAACTATGCATCAGGCTCATGTGGAATCTTGAATTCAACCAGATCAGTAAGATCCAAAATAAATAAATAAATAATAATTTTCAACTTGTTGATTTCTCACTATATTTTCATTTTGTGATGAAGGGAGAGTGCTTGTCATTGGACAAACAAATTGAATACTTCAAATCAACGGTGGCCAATGATCTTCCAAGACTCATACATAGCAAAACAAAGTTGAGGCATTACTTAGCCAAATCCATATATCTTCTATCAATTGGATCCAATGATTACATCTTGAATTATTTCAAGAACCCAAATGGAACCAATAACAATCTCAATCCAGAAGAATATGCAAATTACCTACTTGAGCAATTGGCTTCACGTATCAAGGTAATTTTTTTTTTATTAATGTTTTGGATTATACTTTGATTAACATGTGATTTTTCCCAGAGAATGTGAAAATTGTGTTTTCTTCATCCTTTCTTTTTTTTCTTTTTCTAGAGAATTTATGATCTAGGAGCTCGGAAATTTGTGATCAGTAGAATTGGTCCAATTGGGTGCGTCCCTGCATATGTTATAAGAACACCATATTCCCACATGTGCAATGAAGATATGAATCAAAAGGTTAAACCCTACTCAGACAAACTCCCCGGAAAGCTCCAAGAGTTGCAAAACAAACTCTCACATTCACAGCTCATTTATGTGGACACTTACAACTTCTTCTTGAAAATAAGAAAATCTCCGGAAAACTTTGGTATACCATTTTGAAAAAAAAAAAAAAAGTTCATGTGTTTTTTGTGTTGTTCTTTGATCATAACCACAGTTTTTTCTAATGTTTTTGTTCATTATGTTTTCAGGGTTCAGAAATACTTTTGAGTCGTGTATCCAATGTGGGAAACCTTGTGCTAACCGCAATGAATATTATTTTTATGACTTTGCTCACACAACTGAAGCTGCAAATAAAATATTTGCAAATGAGTGCTTTAGTGGGACTCAATTATGCTTTCCTCACAATATTGAGAAATTGATTCATGCACATTAATTAATACATGTGTGCTATGTTTCTGTGGAAATATATCATCAACATTTGTGTTTCCACTTGTTTTTGATTAAAATGTTCTATATATGTATCTAATAAAGTTTTTCTATCAAAATTTAAAATGACTCTTACAATTTAGAGGTTAGGGAGAAAAAAAGAAAAAGAAAATACAATACATATTGTGTGAGATGGTCACCGTAGACTAGACTATATATGGGGATCCATTATTATATATCTTGTATAAGGATTGAAATATCATTTTTGTATTATTTATTTATTTATTTATTATGGTTAATAAACAATATTATGAAAGAAGGTACAAAGGAAATTAGGGATAAAATCTTTTTAACTCGTGCATTTTCATTCAAAGAATAGATTACACACTAAATTACTTAATGGAGTAACTTAATAAACCTTATTTTCTTTCTTCACTTTGCTTTTGTTCTTCTTTGTCTTATTTTTTGCGTCAAAAATAAATTTTCTCCTATGCAAACAAACTTTTTACTTTGTCCAATTTTTTTTTACTTCTTTGTTCTATTCTTATTTCTTTGATCATTAGACTTTTATAGAAATCCATTTCATTTTATCACAACTAATTTTCACAAGAAAAACATTGTATTTCGTTTTAGTGGTAAAGTCACACAGATCGGAATCACAACTTCTAAAAGATTGAAAGGATTAAAGTTTTAGCATTAGAAATTTAACAACACATTCAGAACTACACACATCATCACCCTCATGCACGAAATACTCTACACTTAATGAGTTTTTGGATAGTGATCTGAAAACATTTGGATAGAAAATCATGAATATGTAAAAATTTTAAATTACCACTGTCCTTAAAAGGTATGAGAAAGGTTTCCAACATGCACTATAATCGAGCATGGAAAGAAGTAAACAGGTTTAAGAAAAAAGGAAATTTAAAAGTTGGGGTTTGAATGAATATTTGACAAAGTTTGAGAGTTCCCTACACACTTTGCGAGGACGTTAAGAAGCTACATGGTGAAAAAGAAAAATGGAAGATATGATGGTAACAATGTAAAGTATTAAATCTATTGGATGTGAATCATCATGTTCAACGTGGCATGCAACCGTGAGCTTAGTGACGGAGGCAAATTCTTTCATTAAAGATAACCAAAAATAATACTTACAAAAATATAAAAAGATTTGAATTAGAAATTTTGGATTTTAGCATCACATCACATGACCAGGACACCCGTTAGATTTACACTTGGATGAGCCCATAGACATTGGTAGAAGCATACATAGAAGAAAAAGACGCATTCTTCCAATACCTATCATCCTACACCTCCATATTTTATGAAATGCCTAAAATAACTTTTATAGAAAGACTCAAAAGAACTTTATATAAAAAAAAATTGGAATGTATTTTGCATTTTGGATTAAGAATAACTGGGATTGAATCTGGAAGTCATTGTTAGTTCTGGATTAATTAAAAAAAAAAAATAAGAGCAGCCATTTGGATTGGACCAATCCGAAAGTAAAAAAAGAAAAATATCATTATAAATTGTGTCAGTTCACAAGTCAGGAGGTAGGCTGGAGACATTCCGGATTGGAGAATCTGAAAGTAAAAAAATTATATTCCGAATTAGGGTAATCAAGAAGCCAGCCGGTGAGGTGGAGACCTTCCATATTAGGCCAATATGGAAGTAAAAAAGAAAAGTTGAATACCATTCTAGATTGGCCAGTCTGAAAGTTAGAGGATGGGGTGGAGGGATTTTGGATTCGACCAATTTGAAAATCGAAATAAAAATATCATTTCGGATTACGTAGTTTGGAAATCAGGAGGTGGGGTGGAGAAATTTCTGATTGGACCAAACCGGAAGTCAAAATAAAAGGAAAAAATATCATTTCGAATTAGACCAATTTAAAAGTTAGGGGATGAAGATTTTTCCATAAAGATATTTTTGTCTTTTTCGCTTTTGCTATGGAGGTGCAGAATCATATTATGGAGGTGTAGGAAGAATGTGTTGAAGAAAAAGATACACAAAACATTACAAAAAGAAAGTTTGTTTAAAAGGCAAGTCATGAAAGGGCCATTTCTTCCTACACTCCCAATTCGAACCTCCATCCCCATAATTTTTGAAATACCAGAAATGTCCTTGGTAGTTTTATTTGAAATGCAATGATCCATGGAAGAGAGGTTCTTGTTGGTGATGGCCGAGGATGTGGTAAACGTGGTGAGACTGTTCAGAATGAATGAATGGGAGGTGATTTAAGATAAAAATGAGTGAATTTTTTCATATTGTAAGTTGTAAGGGGAAAAAGATATTTTCAAAAATTAGAATCTAAATGAGACTTCTAAGATATGGAATTTGGAAGATTTTTTTGGTAAAGGGTAGGGCTTCTAGAATTGATTTTCCTGAATAATAGTGTATGTTTTGGAAAATATAATTCTTAAGAAGAATTCTTTCCAGAAACATTATTCTGCACATCATAGGTTAAATTTGTCATCCTGGACACCATATTTTAGAATTAGAATTTTGGATTTCGAAATTTAAATTTTGGTTTCCAAAATATACTTTCCAGAACGTAAATATTAGCTTCCAGAATATGTTTTGCAAAATGTAAATTTTAACGTTCAAAATCAAAAATTTGACTTCTGAATTTATGATTCCAGAATTCATTTCTGAAATGTATTATACTATATTTTTGTAGGGTCTAATTTAAATTGAACTTTTGTAAATATATAAATTTGGGGTTTTGCATTCTCTAATTCTTAGCATCTTGCTCTCCTTAGATGTAAATAAAATTAATATTTAATACTTCAAAATAGTTAAATATAGAAAAACAAATTAAAATAAGTTTTATAGAATACATTTTCAGAACCTTAATTCTAAAAATATATTCTAAAACCTATTATAGAAAGCTTGTCGTAAAAACCTGTCCCTGAAACATATTTCAGAATCTAAGCTATTGCATCATCCACCATTCTATCCTATTCTAGAAACCAAATTCCAGAATTTGAAGTCGCTGCCAACAACCACCACAAACCACCCAAAAATAAATATAATTGACCAATCACACACAAGTGTAAAATCTGCAGCAAGAAACCCAACCTAGGGAGTAAAGCACAACGGAACAATGAACCAAGGTACCGGAAAGGGAAGAAGAATAAATACAAGAGAACATTTTAGTAATTTCCTTCAACGGATGGGTGCGGGTTCAGAAATGAGGGGTGCAGGTTCAGAAATGGGGGTGCAAAAAGAAATTGCCTCATGGGAGTTGAAAATGGGCGGAGAGAAACCCAAAGTACCTCCAATGCTTAGTCACACACACATTTGAACACATGCTTTAATATTCAAAGAGGAAAAGAAAAACATATTTAAGAGAAAGAAATTCAAAATTTTGGGGTTTCATTAGATATATGACAAAGCATTTGTGTACTCGGAGGATTGTAGGAAGGTTAATAATGATAAAGATGGATATTGTGAGGGTAACAATTTCAACAATGGAATCTATCACATCTTCATCTTCTATTTATCATGACCTACAACTTTGAGCTCAATGGAGGAAACAATTTTTTGCATTAAAGAGGACTCCAATTTTTTTTAGCTATAGAGAACCAAAATTAATATTGTGTATAGAAATTTACAAAAAAAAATTAATAAGGGGTGACCACACTATGTTAGACAATGGTGGCACCAAATATTGAAGACAAAATAAATGACCTACGAAATACTAAAAACGAAGAGTGTCTTGGAAACAAGAGTAATGAAAGTTGAGAACTACGAGGAAGAAAGCCAAACTACCTCCACCTACCACTATGTTTGAACACGTTCTTTTTCATCAAAAAGGTAAATTACTTCATCGAGTAACTTGCTAAAATTCTTTTCTTTTTTCACTTTGTTCATTTCTTTCTTCTCTTTTGTTGTGAAATTTGAATGTTCTCTTGTAGAAACCAAGTTCTTTAATTTTCTTTTTCTTTGCTCTGTTCTGATTTCTTGTGATCATTGGACTCTTACAAATTTTCATTTTTTTCTTCCATTTTACCCCATGGATGTACCCTTGATTGGGCACTAAAAATTGGCAGAAGCATATGCGGAAAAAATGCTTAATCATAGTGCACGTTCGAACACTTTTTTTACATTCAAAGAGAAAATGCTAAAATTGTTTAAGAGAAAAGAATTAAGAAATTGGAATTTTAGTGGATATTGACAAAACTTTTGTATGGCAAAGAATTGACATATAGAAGATTGAGAAAGGTTATCATCACACTCTGCCAATAGTGGTAGAGATGGATGATGTGAGGGTAACATTGTGAATGACAAA
>Ga0209700_104010_pt1 | contig 27285 bp, 20 predicted proteins | sample SiratroredBW_FD_187528 | JGI IMG/M metagenome (GOLD analysis project Ga0209700, IMG submission 187528) | Root nodule microbial communities of legume samples collected from California, USA - Siratro red BW (SPAdes) (version 2) | ecosystem: Host-associated > Plants > Roots > Nodule | place: USA... | reverse complement strand
TGAATTGTTATGCTCATCCTTTTTATTCTACAGACTCCATTTGGTTAATGTTCTAAAATAGTAATTAGATAATTTGTTTATTTTTCGAAAAGTAGAAAAAATAATGATAATAAATATATATTTCAAAATAATAATAATATTAAAATAAAAAAAAGGTTTAAGTATTTATTTTTATTTTTATTGTTGTGTTATTTAGGTTGCTTTCAATAAATATATAAATGAAAGAAAACAATAAAGGAAAGAAAATGAATTAAAATAATAATAAAATGTGTCAGCCACATTACCTCCAATATTCCCCATTCATTCCCTATATTAATTTTATTTTCGAATCTGATTATATGTATGGGAGGTTATGATGCCATAACAGCAATAATGGTACAATTCTACCCATTTTTCAGTCTCTGTTCGTCCTTGGGATTTAACAGTCAGTTGGTGTCATAAGTGGAGATAATTAGGAATTAAGAGATTTAAAATTTGAATTAAGAGTGGGCTGACTAGAATTAGTATAAATATGCATAGTGAGCAAATAGATAGACACACGAAAAAAACACAAGAAATACTAGAACGGGTTCTAAATATTAGTGAGTAGATCGTTTGAATGTGAGAGTTCAAATAAGAAGGGAACGTGCGTTTGGAGGATCTTCAACTGGTACGTTCTATTTCCTCTGTGTTACATACTTATCACATGTATGTGGTTGCTCTGTTTGATGGTTATTATGATATCTTGAGCTTCATCCCTTGTTTCTTTGATTTAAAAAAAAAAAATAATAATAAATTATAAAACATTTTCCAATTTTCGGGAAACGAACCAAATGCTTTCTAAAATTTAATAAATTAATAGTTCTTGAAAAATATCAAAAAATATAAATTTTCAAAACAAAAAAAGGGAAAAAGGTTTCAAAACAACCCTAAAATAATAAAAATAAAACATCTTTAAAAATAATAAAAATGAGATAAATATAAAAACATGTCTTTTCGATAATAAATATAAACTACATTTTTTTTACAAAAATAAGGTAATAGAAACACGTTTTTCGAAAATAAAATATAAAGATAATTTAAAAATAAAAGAAAAGTTTTTTTTTTATATGAAAAATAGTTATTTTATTCGAAAATAATGAATAAAAAATTAAAAAGGATATGTTTTTAAAATATAAAAAATAATTTCTTTAAGACAATAAAAATCAATTCCTTTCTCAAATCAAAATAAAAATAGTTTTTTTTAATAAACATTTTTAAATATAAAAAAAAACAGTCTTGTCCCAAATTTCCTTTAAATAAACAACTATCAAGAAAAAAAAATAAAATAGAAAATAATTAAAAAATTATATAAAATAAATTGCCAAAAATAAAAGAAAATATTCATAAGCTAAAAAATATCAAACATCGTCAACAAATTTTTAAAATAGAACTACGTGTACCCTAATTTTCTATCATGTTTAGAGATACGTAGGACCAAGGTTAAACCTTGTCGGGTCCAAATAAATAAAAAAATATATATGTTTGTTTGTTTTATTTTTGTTTGATATTTTTATCCGTCTAATTATTATTTATTGTTATGATTTTTATAAGCATGTTTTCTTGTTTGTTTTTTTTATATATTTGTTTGTTTTGTCTTTAGTCTTATTAGTATTGTTATTATTTGCGAGAAAATGGTATTTTTAAAACCACACTTATTTTTATTCATTTGATTAATGGTACTGTCTTAGGACGGGCGTTGTGGGGTGTTAATACCTTCCCCACACGTAACCGACTCCCGAACCCTTACTTTGGTTTGCAGACTATTTCATTTTTATTTGGTTTTTCTATGGTTTTCCATAATAAACTATGGTGGCGACTCCAATCTCAATTTAAATATTTTTTAAAAATAAATTTTTGATCGCCCCGTCGTGATCCCGGTTGCGAAAAGTGGCATTTAATGCGAACCACAAGCACATAAATGATACACAAATTAGGAGAGAGAAATAAAAAAGTAACATTAAATGGCAATCCCACACAAAGAGAAATAAGGAAAAAAAAGAGTGGCATTAATGGCACCAACATGCTCGTAAATAACACACAAATTAGGAGAGAGAAATAAAATAAAAAAATAAAATGGAATTTAATGCCAACCACATACATGTAAATCAGGAGAGAAAATGAGTGTGTGCGTGGTGGTTTGGCTAGTAGAGGTGTAATAGAGGAACAGTGAAGCTGTTGGCGGTGACAGGGAGACCTAAGGTTGATAGTGAAGGGTAGCGTTGCGGTGGAGGTCGAAGGTGGTGCTTGTGGCAGTGGTGTTTGGAGGCGACACTCATCATGGCCAAGAGTGGCTGCTTGGAATGCAGTGGCGTTACTAGGTAGTGTTAATGATGGACAAGGAGTGACTGTCGACAGAAAAAGGGTTCGGCGACAGTGGTGGAGTTTCTGTGGTTGTGAAGGTGGCTCAAGGGAAAGAGAAATGTGGTTGCGGCTAAGCGAGAGTTGCAAAGAGGATGAAGGTGTGACGGTGGTGTTTTGGCTTGTAGGTGGGGCAGTTGTTGAAGTGTTTTGGCTTGGAGGAAGGTTTGTGTGCATAAGAAGGTGTAAGGGAGGAAGAATGAACCATGACGTGGTAGTTTTTGGGGAGGAAGAATGAACCATGACAAGGTGGTTGTGGGGCTTTACATCACCTTTTAGGTCAGTTTGAGTTGTAGGGGTGTAATGGCAACCTCGACTGTGAGCAAGGGTGCTGTGGAAGGTTTGATGGTGAGTTTCTATGGTGGTGAGATGCCTCTATGAAAGGTGAAGGTGTGGGAGGCACGGTGGAGGTGAGGTAGTGCAATGGTGATTTGGTCGTGGTGATTTAGAAGTTTTTTGCAGTGATGGAGTTGTGATATGTGAAAATGTTTTACAGGATGTAGAGGGGTAATGGGATGCATCAGTAAGATGAATGGAGGAAGTGCATGGAGGTACAGATTAGGGGCATTCTATAGAAGTGAGAGGGAGATGCAAAGTCGGTGTGAGTAGGGTTTTAAGGTGGTGGAAACGAGGTAGGGTTTTGCTTCCGATTGTTCTTTTTCATGGTTGTGGAATTAGTGTTATATCTGGTAGATAGGGGGTAGAATGAAAGTAAGTAGGAAACTGGGAGGAGAAGGGTCTCTGTGAATGCCATTCTTTTTATAGAATGCCCGTGAGCCAGTGGGAGAAGGAAGATTTTTCTGTGTGTACCCAGAGAGGGGCGTAGAGAATGGATGGAAGGAATCAAGCCTTTTCGGTGAATATGGAGGTGAGGTCAGAGGAAGTGTTGCAGCACCTTTTTTTTTTTAATGTTTTTAGTTATTACTCGTGTTACTAAAATTTCAAAAGTAAGCATTATAGAAGGTGCAAAAAGCAAAGTGGACAGTGCAGCGAGCAAAGCAAAAACGTGTTAGGTTAGTGGAGCACAACTAGGGTACAAAGATGTTTGAGAGAGAGGATAGAGATTTTGTCGTTTCCCTTTCATTTTTTATTATTTCAAAATGCAAATGAAAATATATCTTTTGTGTGTTTGTTTATTATGTTTTTCTTTTGAAAATGAGAAAGAGATAAAAATCTAAATTATAATCTTTTTAATATTTTTTTATGTTAAAATAAAAGATAACAATAATCATAAAAAACAAATTTATTTTTATATTTCCTTTAAAAAATAAAGAAAACAATAAATCTAAACCATCAATAAAATTTAAATCAAAAGATAATTATTTTTTTCATTTTTTCAATAATTGTTCAAAAACTTATTTCTTACCCGTACGAAATTGGGTTTTGACAGTTGCCCCTCTTTACTAAAATTTTGTTGGATAATTTGAAAATTAAAATTTTCATATTATCTAGGTAAAAGTTTAGTAGAGACAAAAACACTAATTTCGTCCAGCTTGAGAACAAGAAAAGTAGAAAATTTCAAGCATCTGGATCATCCTCCAAAAGATAGCTTATCATTTTAAAAAAAATAAAAATGAGAAAGTAAGGTCGAGACCATTACAAAGTAAAGGGTCACTCACCGTCACGTGCTGAAAAGTGAGGTGAGGTCAAGTCCATTACAAAGTAGAGGATCACGCACCGTCACGTGTAGAAAAGTAAAAGTGAGGTCGGGACCATTACAAAGTAGACGGTGACACACCGTCACGTGCAGAAAAGAAAAAGTGAGGTCGAGACCATTACATAGTAGAGGGTCACACATCGTCATGTGCAGAAAAGTAGAAGTGAGGTCGAGACCATTACAATGTAGAGGGCCACACACGGTCACATGTTGAGAAAGTTGAGATTAAGACATTGCTTCGCAGAGGTTCCAGTTTGATTTGAAGATTTGAAAAAGGTTTAGACCAATCTTGAGGAGAGGATCTTTGTTTGGAAGAACTTTGAAATTTGTCTGACCAATCTTGAGGAAAAGGTCTTTGATTGAAAAAAGATTTGACATTTATTGACCAATCCGATGAGACGGTCATTGTTTGTGAAAAAGGTTTAAATTTTGTTGACGAACATCAGGTGAACGCCGAAATGGATTTTGAATGATGCATGTATGAATACAAGAATATATGCAATATTGTTTTTATTTATTTTTTGAATGGACATACATGTGAGAATGCATGAGGCTCTATTTGTCATTTATTTTTGAATGAAAATGCATGTTCAAATGCATAAGATCTTATATTTCATCATTTTTTTGTAAGGATGCACGGATGAATGCATGAGATTCTATTTTTGTTGTATTTTATGAAAATGCTCTACTTTTGTTTTTTTTTTTTTTAAAGTGCATGTATGAATGCATCAGACCCTATATGAATGCATGAGATTCTATTTTTGTTGTTGTTTTTTTGAATGAGAACTCATATACGAATGCATCAGACTATACAAGCATATGTTATCGAGACCTTAGCCATGCTGAGAGGGTCACGAACCACTTTTTTGAAAAGAAATGTGAGATCTAGACCTTAGCCATACCGAGAGGGTCACAAACCACTTTTTTTGAAAATCATGTGAAATTGAGACCTTAGCCATGCCGAGAGGGTCATGAACCACTTTTTTTGAAAATAATGTGAAATTGAGACCTTAGCCATGCCGAGAGGGTCACGAATCACCTTGTTTTGAAAATAATGTGAAATCGAGACCTTAGCCATGCCGAGAGGGTCGCGAACCTCCGTTTTTGAAAAGATGTATGAAACTTTGAGTTTCTTCTACATGAAAACTTTGAAAAAGCATATATGTATGCATGAAATTCTTGAGAATGCATATATGAAAATTTTTGAGAGTGCATGAATGCGTGAAATTTTTGAGTTTGCATATATTGATGCATGAAATTATTTTAGAAAATGTACTTATGAATATGTGAAAATTTTGAATTTGCATATAATGATGCGTGAAGTTTTATGCATGAAACTATTTTTTTTCTTTTTTATTTTGTAATTCTTTTCGATCTCCTTTTTTATTTTGATGGTGACATTCAGAGTAAATTGTTCTCTTTGCCATCGTTGAATTCATTTGAAATTTGTTCTTGAAGGTAAGGGATGTTCCAAATCTTGATGTTATTGTTAAAATTAAGGCATTATTGATTTTTCCCTTTAAAATATTTTAATACATGTGCTTGAATCCATAGGTGGATGAAATATGTGGGATAGAAAGTTGATGAGGTTTGAAAAGAAACTGAGATTGGAGAGCTTCAGATATGTTATCATTTGCATGCCCCGTAGGACTGCCCCAATTTTGGTGTGTTGGAGTGAGGCTAGGTGGAGAATGGATTGCTCATTTGGATGGTAGAATGGATAACTAGGTTCGATGAAGACTGGCTGGTGCAACATCATGTAGAGAAAATTGTATCCCAAAAGGGAAAAGCAAATGGAATCTGTCCCGGCTTAGATGTAGTAGTGAGAGAACTAGATGATGCCTGAATGACTTATTTGCGGATAACATGATGAAATGGATTATATGACAAATGAACAGTCAGATTTGAGAAAAACTGGGTTGATGCATAGAGAAAATAGCATCTTGAAAGGGAAAAGCCAAAGGAAATTGCCTCAGTTTAAATGCGCAAGAGTGAAGAAGGGTCTGGATGAAAGGTGATTTGGTTTCTGTAAGTTGGAGGGAAAGGATTGCCCAATATAGGGTTTCTCTTCGTTGGTCCGCCTTTGGTAGACTTATTGGTTGTTAACAGAGGATTGCCTCTTGACAGGAGCTTTTCAAAACACTTTATTTTTTCCTTTTGCTACTGCTCCTTTTTTCGACCGAGTTGTTAGTCACATCCTCTTGTCATAGGGTTAAGCTTTGAAAATAGAGCAATTATTCCTCAATCAATATGGACTTTATTAAGCTTGTAACGTGGCCAGAGATTGAAAGGTTGTCAAGAAAATGATATGAAGGCTCAAAAACTTTCTATGGGTTTTATGATGATTTTGTTTTGAAACAAGGATCATCAACTAGGCAATGCATCAGTTCTTTTATGAGTATTCTGCTCTTTTCATCATCATTTTTTTCTTCTTTTCACTTTTATTGATATATTTTGTTTGCTTTTCATCACTTTGGGATAATATTTCTTGAATTCACATCATCCTCTAATTGATTTCTCTTCTATTTAAATTACAGGAGCATCTGATGTATACCTTGACCGGAGTTTCATCTGTGATGATCCTTGCTTAGGGAATTTTTGAAAGGAAATATTTTGCTTTTTGTTTGGCTCAAAGAAGGGTTCAAAGGGTTTGTAATTGCTTTTTGGGTAAAGAAAAACATGGCCATATATCATGTCAAATCGTGATTGCTTTATTTTCAAAAAAATTAACCCTGAAATAAGATTCAATGACTCCCAACACATGTCATTTTTTATTTTTTTTTAATTTTGATTTTCTTTATTGTCCTTTCTTTTGCCTAGATTGCCCTCGCAGGTTTTCAATCTAGCGGACTTTCGTTATTTAGTTGCTCCTAAAGATTGAAAATTAACCACTCGGCCAACTGAGAGAAAGTTGGCGTTTCTTCCCCAGTGTGTTACACTTGTTTTGTTGTTTCAGGTGATGGTGATAGCTATTGGGGTGAATCCTTTTGTTTTAGGATTTTGGGGATGAGGAAAGGCTAGAGGATTTCAGACAACATGCATGCAAATGCTTCATTGGAAATTGTCAACTTTTGTTCCTTATTAAATTGTGAAAATGCAACATCCCTATGTCTTTAGTTTTTTGTTTTTGAACCATGAAAAAGATTGTATCAGAGAAAATAATTAACTCTGCCATGTAATCACCTTTTTTCATTTTTATTTTGTTTTAAAATCTGATCTATCTCCGCGACACCCTTTAAGGCTTGCCTCAGATAGCAGCAAGTTCAAACTTGTGGACAATCGCAGGATTTGATCTTGCTTGCAACTTTGTAATAATATTTCAAGAATATTTGATTGTCAGCACAGGTCTAACACCAATTCATAATTCGAACAGACACTACAAAAGCCATGAACTTCAACAGGTCTGTATCATGCATCCCCTTGGCCAAGCACCCAGAGCTTGCCCTCACTTGTAGTAGTTTCCCCGTCAATCGCCGCAATCACGTCTTTTTCTCAATTTGGTGTTTGTTGGGTTTGTCCTGAAAGACAATTGTTCTCAACATTAGGTTTATCTTTTTGGACACTTAACCATCCACCCTCAATTAAGGATTGTACTTTTTACTTAAATGCCATAAACCTTTTTGTGGGATGGCCAACTGCTCTGTCATGATAATCACATTTAGGATTGGTGTCGTAATTTTTAGGGTTTGGTGTTAGAGGTTTTGGAGGACCTACTAAAACTAGAGAGTTTTGAGGGAGACTCTACAAGAGTGTCGTGTAAGTCATGGGAGTAAATTGGACAAAGTTTGCTTCTGATTGAGGTCTCTCTTTGGGGTTGGATTGTTGCCCTGGCCTTGATTGGATTTTCAATTCATTCCCTCTTTCGACCTTGTTAGTAAAGATCATTTGGCATAAGCGGTGCTTGATTGAAACCGTGCTGATGTGACTAATAGATTGGCATGGTGTTAGCAAAGTATGAGAGTTGTGCTGCCAATGACGAATAATTTTTGTTTATAACGAGGCGACACGAAACTTCTCCAGTGAGGTATGGTTGTCGTTGCCTAGACTTCTCCTTCGTTACTTTCAGAATGGAACCCAAGCTTCTTAATGTTGCTAGCCGCGAGCGAGCCACGTGCAATCTTTCCATTTCTTAGCCTGAATTCAATCATTTCCCCAATGACGCCAATGTCTACGAAATTGGAAGAGACACTACCTAGATTGTGTTCATAGAAGGGCTAACTCGATATACATATACCAATTCAAGGCCATACCAGCTAAGTTGTCTTGAAAGAAGTGTATCAACAATTTTTATCATATGCGTGAGTCGCCACTCTTCTACAATATATTGTTTAGTGGCTCTTAAGCCACGAGGTGCCTTTATATATATTATTTTTATTTTTTGACTTCTGACACTTTTAACTTGGGGAAAATCACCATGTCTACCAGACATAATTCTGTAGCATACCCAAATCCATAGCTCCCTGCTACCTCAATGGCTCTTAACCTTTCTTCCAAAATCTCCAGTTCGCTCTTCTCCTCATCAACTTCAATAGATGCCCACCTATACTATAGCCTGTGTCATAATATTCGCCTGAGATCATTATCCCACCATCCCATGTAAAACTCTTGGTTGGGCAGTTATTCGTGGCTCAATGAAAGTAGTCGTTCTAATCGCCTTTCCACCCACAACATGCATGTCTGATGGCATCTAAAGCGACTCTTGCTGGTTTGCATACACAACGGGAGTGCTAATAGGTACAGTGAGTGACACTCGATTCTGTTCAGAATGTTGCTCAACTGTTAGAGTATAGCATAGAGAAAGGCCGTATAGGGGAAACTCGATGGGAGCTACCTTGTCCCCTTGAGTGACATTATTTTGTACCTGTGACAACCCAGGGCGTGTAATCAGAGGGTAGGAGACAATCATTTCTCCATGTCTGGCCACGGAGGCTTAATCGGGTTAACGTTCAAACAATGTACTCGAAAGTCGGGCGCAATGCCTAAAATGGCTAAGTCCAAAATCAGATCGGGTTAACATCCAAGCGATGTACCCAAAAACAACTAAGCCAACACTTAAGTTGCAAACAAGTCGGACACAACTTCTATAAGGCTAGGAAATGACCTAAAAGCCTAAATTCAAATTGGGAGCCGACCAAACGTTTGAGTTCACATAACCGACTATGATATATATTAAACTAAGCAAACGCTTAAGTCAAAAGCTCAAGAACCAAATAAACGTTCGAGTTCACATAACCGAGTATGATATACATCAGACTAAGCAAACGCTTAAGTCAATAGCTCGAGAACCGAACAAATGTTCGAGTTCACATAACCGAGTATGATGTACATTAGACTAAGTAAACACTTGAGTCAAAAGCTCAGGAGACAAACAAACACTTGTCCACTCCAATTCAAGTATAAAGATCAAGCAAATGCTTAACTCGGGAGACGACAACGTTCGCCCACTCAAAATTGAGTATAAAGATCAAGTAAAGACTTTACGCAGAAGATGAACAAATGTTCGTCTCAAACCTGAGTCTTGAATCCATGTTCTGTAAAGACTTGAAAACTCCAAAAGGCGTACAACATAGAAAGTCTTAAAGGCTCCAAAAAAATGCCTTATCCAAACGGAATAGCAAGCCGAGACGAGACCAACACACTAAGTTGCATCCCAACGGGAGGCCGAAGACATCTCGATCATCCTTACGGTCCACATGTTAGAATCATGAACTTGGGGGGCTTATGTACCTACCCTGTAATAAGGTCAGATTCAACCAAATCTATTACAGCATAGCTCATTATTAATTACTTTATTGTGATTGGTTATGATTTACTGTGATTAATTCTAATTGACCTCAATCAGTTACAGAATAGTAATTCATGATTCTAAACAAACAAAATCATTATGAATAAATATACCAGTTTAAATTACAAGGTTCTCTAAATATGACCTAGGTCTACAGGGAGTATCATCTATTATCTATCTCATGTTCTCTTACTCATATACTCTAAAACACTTTTTTACACTCTTATTGACTTGACCATCGGAGAGTCTTCTACAAATGGACCCCATTTGATTCAACGTCTTCAACTCGATTGTCGTCAATACCCCCATTGGTTCGACGTCTTCAACTCGATTGTCGTCAATGTCACCGTAGACGATCTCCTCTCAGGTTGAGTAAGAACAATAATAAATACCCATACATAGTTTCTAAATCACAAATACCAATTTCACATAAAAAAAATAATATATATATATATATATATATATATATATATATATATATATATTTACAAAATAAATCAAAAATAAAAGTTGGATGTATTTGGAAAAAAATTGAGTAAGGTTTGAGTATACTTTTCTTCCAATACAATAAAAGAATTTTTTATTGAATTTTTTTCATTTTTTAAAATGCAATCCATCTTAACTCATCCTTCATTTAGATTTAAGTAATATATTTTGAAAAGAAATTCTTTATAAAAATTTGTAATCGCCGAACGTCTTTTTTAGCTTTTTAAAATATATTATAAAGTTAATAGATGTAAAACTAAAAAAATTATAAACTAAAATAAATTTAATTTAATAAATAATAAACTTACTAAAAAGTAAATATATTTTATAATAACATTGATTGAATTGAATAGCATATCGGTTACGTAGCTTGTTACTCAATTTATAGGAGATGAAATCATTTTGGATTGGACCGAATTTTCTATCCAACTAGAAATAAAACCAATCTAATTTAAATTTATTTGAATTATTTGATTAGACGTATTTGAATGGACAATACCTAGTAAATATAAAGGGAGAAGCACATTTTTATGATATATAAAAAAAAAGATAAAAGGAAAATTCAATTCATTGAATGAAAGCTACGATTTGATAAATGTAGAAAATTGCATTCGGTGCCGTCTATGGTATAAGAAGTGTCACTCACTAGAGAATTGTGCATAGACAATTCGCAGAGGAATGCCCATATTCCTCAAAATGCTGAAGTATTGAATTGCTCACAGCCACCACCTACTCAAGGCTCCCAAAAAAGCCCAATATAAACGCCACAACCCCAAACCTTAGAACTCACTAATTAATAATCAGCAATCATTTCACTTGCAGAATCGTTTCAACTTCCCTTTGAGAATGGCCAGTGTTAAGTTTGCATGCGTGGTTGTGTTGTGCATGGTGGTGGTGGCTGCACACACCGCCGAGGGAATCACCTGTAGGCATGTTAAGGTTGACCTTGTACCGTGCGTGAAATTCCTTCAGAGCGGTGGGCCTGTTCCCGTACGATACTGCAACGTGGTGAGGATCCTGAGCAAAGGCAGGAACACTGCTGATCGCCGTTATATCTGTAACTGCTTGAAGGTTGCTGTTGGGGCATTTAGTGCGCTCAATCCCAATAATGCTGAGGCTCTCCCTGGAAAGTGTAAGGTAAACTTACCCTACAAGATCAGCAACTCCACCAACTGTGACAGGTATATCTCTTTCTTGATGTGAAGATAATTATATACTGTAACAGATATATCTCTTTGTTGATGGGTAGATAATTATAGAGATAATTATATTAATAATTCAAGCTATTTGCACATTATGTGTGTCTCTCTTTCTTCAACAATACCTTGTTAGAAAGAAATCAAAATCTTCCTTATAAGCATGTCTTGTGCATTTAATTTGTCACGATATGATAATATTATATTTTGGGGGCTTAAAGCTATCTTAGTTGACTCTTGTTATCGCTTTATAAGCCTTTCTTACTTGATTGGTCATTTGGGAATTGAGCAATAGTAGACTTTAAATTTTAAAAGAATCTGGAACCTACTTAGATTATGAGGTTTATCTCCAATTTAGTTAGTCAATTACAGGAATGATACAAAAAGGTAATAATTGTGGATTGATATTTGTTTTGCAGCATCATTTGAAGGGGAGAAAGATTTGGACGAAGAATTGACAAAGAGAACCCGTCCGTCATTTATATGTTCGTAAAGAGAATAAAAGGATTATAGTAGTCTCCATTTATGAGAGAATAAAAGAGAAAATCATGGTTAGTTACTTGTGAGTTTCATTATTTATTTATGTTAAGCTAGTCTTAAGTTTTACTAATTTTTAGGTATGTAGTAATATTATAAATTTTCATTTAATGAGAGTTTTAATTTAGACATAATAAATTTTAAATTACGAAAACTTATAAATTTGATAGAAGAAAATTTATTAAATAAATTTTTTTAATTGAAGTAGATATTTTAAAATGAACAAAGCAAATAAAAGAATAATGAAATTATATCAGAACTGAGTTGATTTTTAGTATATTAAATGTGTATTTATCTCATTTCTTATTCTTTATTTTAATCTTAGAAAATAATAAAAAGAGGGAAAGAAATAAAGTTTTATAATTCGATTAACCTACATTTGATTTTTTTTAATTAGGGATTGAATTTGGACAATTAAATTTAGTTTTTTTAAACAAATTAACCAAACCATATTCTTAATCTGTATAAACCTTATGATAATTCTTTATAAACCTTATGATAATTTTTTATGGAATTCGAAGCATCATGCAATTTCATTACAAATACTTCAAAATGCCTCTTATTTAGTCTTACTACTATTAGAAAAATATGAAAAATAAAATTATTTCAAAAACTGTGTTGATTTTTAGTATATTAAATGTGTATTCACTTCATTTCTTATTTTTTATTTTAATCTTAAAAAATAATAAAAAAGAGAGAAATTCGATTAGCCTATAGTTGATTTTTTGATTAGGCGTTGAAATTGGACAGTTAAATTTAGTTTTCTTAAACAAATTAACCAAACCATATTCTTAATCCCTGCACAAACCTTGTGATAATTTTTTATGGAATTCGAAGCATCATGCAATTTCATTACAAATACTTCACAGTGCCTCTTATTTAGTCTTATAAACGCTAGTAAAAAAACGATTCAAAGGCAATTCTGAGAGTCCATTAACGTCGACTTCCGAACCAACGTTGACCAAAGCAATGTTGAAAGTTTTTAAATATTACATTGCTTAATCAACCGACGTCATATAATCAACCACCATATCGATTTAAACTAGACACCGACATGAAAAACCCATTTGAAAAGTATTCATCGGGTGCTGAAGATGCAACACCACGTTATTTGGTCAAAACTGACGTGGTGTTTGTTTGACATTATAATAATAACATAGAACACCATGTCGGTTATTGACAAAACCGATGTTGTATAATGGCTAATTACGTCAGTTGGTTTTAAGTAACCGATGTGGTGCCTCTAGTAATTGCTTTTACATGGAACACCATATCAGTTATGGTCAAAACCGATGTGGTGCATCCTTTACCATGTTGGTTTTGGCCATAAACGACGTGGTGTGTGTTTTTTTCTTAAAATATATAGAACGTACTAGGTAATAGCTCCCTACATAATGAATTAAGAATCCAGCCAGTACATTTCAGAATTCAATTCTAATATTACAATTGCAGTACAATACATATAATTAAATATTTACACTCATCTACATAAATATAATGTTATATACACTTCTAACCTAAACAAATCTACAAACTACTTCTTAGTTCGAGAAAATGTCTTGCCCATTTTTTTTTAAGATCTTCTATTGTTTGCTTATCCAATGACTCTAGGTATTGAAAAATCTAAAATCACTACTAGAAAAATCATTGACAATGACCCAAAATTCGCTCACTAAATAACTAAAATTGATAACTGATTAAATAGTGACCGATTTAGTGACCAAAAGCATCAGTCGCTATTTGACTGATCGCTGATGTATAACCAAAAGCATCAGTCACTATTTGACAGGTCGCTGATGTATAGTGATCGAATTTATGATTGATTTTTGTGACCGATTTTTGTGACCGATTCTGTAATCGAATCAGTGACCGACTTTACAAATATTTTAAAATTTTGTAAACATTTTTTTATCATAAAAAATTATTATTTTAACATCTATTATTCCTATTATTATTTATACTATTTTTACTTATAATTTTATTATTCTTATTACCCACCACTAATCATTTCGATGTGATTTTGGTTAAAGTGCATCAAGGGGGACTTGAACCCAGGACCTCTTAGTAGTGAAACTTGAAAAACATTTGACATATCTACAAACTTAAGACATTACCTACTCCCAAGAATCGATGATACCAGCTCGTGCTATGGTTCTCATCCAATGCATGATGTAATATCCACATTCCCAGTCTCCTTGTTGCTTATTGTACTTTCATTAAAGGTGAATCATCAAATAAATTTTCATTAATGTAGATCTTCCTCCAAGATCATTACACATATTCATTGCACTAAAATCCAAGTTGTTTAGTAAATTGCATATTATACAAAAAGAGTTATATATATTATTTAAAATCAATTAAATGATAGCCTTGTACTATTTGTTTCATATTGTTCGTTGCCTTTCGATGCAACGAATAGAACCAAACAACTGTGTTGTCCGCAAGACAGATAAGTATAAGCTGTCAATGGGACCTAAAATAACAAATCTATTAATCTAATATTCTCAACATTACTTAAGATCAAAATATAGAGATTTGAAACTTACGCATGGATAATAGAGGCAAAGTAAATTCTTTTTCAAGATTTTGAAATCCATCTTTGAATATATGTCTGATTGTCAATCTTTTTATTTCCAGACCTATGTAAACTTTGTGGCTCAAGAAATCCATAAATATCAGGATTCCCTGTGCTATAAACTAAATTATTTATGTAACTGCATTGTTAAAATCAATGTTAGTAATAGTAGTTGATGAAATAAGTCAAATTTTATAACATGTAGAAAGATATACTTGCATCATCCACAACTGAATTATATTAATGTTTAATTATTGGGTACCCTGAATGAGTTCCAAGATGTCTTGCATAGATATATACAATGGGACACCGTCCACCCTAAGATGGATGCATCCCAAGGAATTTGAACAGGAATATTAAATAACTCGTACATTAAATGAGTCAACTCCTAAAGTGGATTCACTTTTGACTCAAGTGGTGGAGACCTAGGACTTAAATCATCAGTTGGTGATTTCTCTTTACTCACACGATCTTGTAACACATAAACAAAATGTTTCAATTCAAATAACATTAATTGTGAATTTAAATGGGATTAAGACAAATTACAATACGTGAGGCCTTTTAGAAATGGCCTGTAGGAGATATGTAGGCCACGCAATAAATGTACCAGGTGTCTCTCCCACAACTCTAACCTCTGATGTGGGTATAAACACCTCAGCATTTGTCTATCTAACTTCTTTGACAACTAACTGAAAAAAATCATCTCCAAGTGGAACTGTATGGAGCGTCGAAGATCGGGCAAACACTTTCCCAATCGTCACCAATCGAGGAGGATCTCCAACATATAATTTACACCGACATGAGGTATCAGGTGTTGGTGTCTTCCTGTCTTCAACAGCACAACTCCCCTTTGTGCTAGCTCTCCCATGTGTAGGTAGTACTACACCTTCTTGCAGAAGAGTGTGATGTTGTGATATGCCCATAGATTCCACTTCTCCTCAAATTCTCTTCTTAATTCATGTCTCAACTCATCTTTTAATCTATCTCGTACTTTTTGTTCTATTTGAAATGTCAAATTTTCTTCTATTTGAGACGTCAATTCATCTTTAAGTTGAGATATTTGATCCATTATATTTGAATTTTGAGATGAGCTAGAACGTGGAGCAAAACCAAAATATTGTCTCACCTCCACACCATATCCAGCAGTCTATACACGACCGGGGTGTTCCTCAGTGCCCAGAGTAATAGTCAATATATCTTGTCTTCCTTGAATGACAAAATTGCCTTGGGAGTTCTGCTCCACCAGAGAATACTGTAAAAGATAATGCAATCTACAATATTATATAATAATAAGACATTAGATATGATGAGTAAATTGTTATTAACTTACAATACATTGGACAATCTCAAGCGCCTATGGTGATGTCATCTGCCCTCCAGGTCTAGTCCTAGCCAACTTCAATTTCTCATGTCGACTAGGAAGGGATGGAGGAGAAATGACATCATCTGAATATGATATTTGTTTTAATCTTTTTAATTTCTCCTCTATTATATTCTTTTCTAATAAATCATACAACCCCCCCCAGACAATTGGTGGGGGTGACATTCTTGTGTTGAATTTCTTGAGCTTTCTTCCTCTTCTCCTACAAAATAAATAAAAAACTCTGTTGCTAAGTCATATTATTTAATGAAATTATGATGGATAAAACAAACCTACCAAGAGGGATCCTCTCTAGATTGGACAAATTGTGTCCAAGTCTCTTCATGAATGGGATACTTCTCACAATGGGACTTTCCCTTATGTTGACTAAAGATGTACCAATTGGTCAAGTTTGTATTGAAATTTCATTTAATAACAATTGATGACATAATTTTCTTTCTAAGTAATGGAGATGTTTCAAACTCAAAGTTTGTCTACAAAATAAAATAAACAAGTCATTATGTTCATTCAATAACCACTTCTCATTTACACGTATGTAAGGAAGATCATCATCAATATTGTTCAAAATATACAAGTGTGCTTGGAGTACCTGTTGTCGATCTTTTCGAACTATCCTCACAACCCGTGTGCCTTTGCCTTCTTGCCTTCCTTCATACCTCGACCTTGGTACGCTTATAGCATCTACTTCTGACATATACGTGATACAAAACTCAATTGCTTCCTCTATAATATATCTCTCAACAATAATGCTTCTGGTCGATATGAATTCTTCGCATACCCTTTGAATATCTTCATGCATCTCTCAATTGGGTACATCCATCGTAAAAACACAGGACCACATATTCTAATTTCTCTCACTAGATGAACAATTAAATGGACCATGATATCAAAAAATGAAGGAGGAAAATACATCTCTAGTTGACACAAGATAATGATAGCTTCATTTTCTAAGTCATACAACCTAGTAGGATCAATTATTTTCCTACAAATAGCATTGAAGAATGGGCAAAGACGAGTGATGACTTGTTTAACACTTCTTGGTAGAATTCCAAATAGCCACTCGAAGAAGGTCTTGTATCAGAACATGACAATCATGAGATTTTAAGCCAATAAGTTTCAAATCTTCCATTGAGACGAGGCTTTTAATATTTGAAGAGTATCCTTGTGGTACTTTAACTCCTCGCAAACACTTACAGAAACTGATTTTTTTATACTTTGACAAAGTATGACATGTTGGTGGCAAGTACGTTCGTTTACCATGAGGTTGGGGTTGTAACTCAAACCGAACACCCATCTCAACTAGATCCTTATGAGCATTAGTTCCATCCTTTGTCTTTCCTTTAATATTTAGCAATGTCCCAATTATATTATCACAAACATTCTTTTCCACATGCATTACATCTATACAATGTCTAATATCTAACTTCGACCAATATGGAAGTTTAAAAAATATCGATTTCTTCTTCCATATGTTTTCACACCACTATGGTTGACATTTTTCCCATAAGTGACTTCGACGTAGCTCACTCGATTATACAATTCTTCACCAATTAAGGGTGGAGGTGCAGTTAAGTCTTCTTGACAACCATTAAAAGCTTTTTTTAACCTGCGATAAGGGTGATTACGTTTCAAACATTTTCGATGGCCAATGTAACATGTCTTCCTCCCATATTTTAGTTGATGGTAACTTGTGTTATCGTCACATGTCAGGCAAGCACGATGTCCTTTGACACTATAATCACTTAGATTTCCATATGCTGAAAAGTCATTGATCGTGTAAAATAACAATGCTCTCAAATTGAAATTGACCTTTTCATATGCATCAAAAACCTCAACATCCTCATTCCATCACAATCTCAAGTCCTTTATCAAAGGACTTAAATAAACATCTTTGTCATTTCCCAAGTTGCCTTGGTCTTGATATCATCATAGACAACATCATATATTTTCTCTTCATGCACAACCAATACGGTAAATTATAAATAATTAGCTAAAAAAGCCATGAACTATGTTTGCTACTTAAATTACCGTACGAATTCATCCATCAGTTGCAAGACCAAGTCTGAGATTTCTTGGATCACTTCTAAACTCAGGATACAAAGAGTTGATTTTCTTCCATTGTGGTGAATCGGCAGCATGTCGCAACAACCCATCACATTTTCATCCACTTGCATGCCATGTCAAGTTCTTTGCATCCTAAACATTGGCGAAAAAACGTCTTAAACGTGGTATAATTGGAATATACCAGAATACCTTGGCAAGATGACCCTTTTTCATGTCATCATCTTCTTCATCTTCCTTTACTTTGTATCTTGATACCCCGCATCTAGGACACTTATGCAATCTTTTGAATTCTTTTATATACCGTATACAATCATTTGGACAAGCATCTATTCTTCAGTACTCCAAACCCAATGGACACAATATATTCTTGGCCTTATAGTGACTGGTAGACAATGTATTTCCTTGAGAAAGTATTTCATGCAAAAATTCAAGTAATTCAGTAAAGCTTCTATCGGTCCACCCATTTCTTGCCTTCATACTAAATAACCGTAATACTGGTGACAAACATGAAAAACTTGAACAATTGGGATACAATTCTGTTAGTGAATCATCTTTCAAAGAATCAAACAAATGGGTTTGGTGGAAACTCTCTTCTCCAATATCACAAATCATGGCTTCCATGCAATCTTCAAAACATAGTTTAGAATTCTCACATTGATCTTGCTCAAATACAAATGGTAAGTCTTAAACTTCACCATGTCAAGTCCACGTTGTATAGTTCTTCAAGAAACCATCACAAAGAACATGCTCTCGTATCAACTCAATATCTAATCTTTTTCCATTCACACAATTCACACACATACAGTAATATCTTCCATTTATTATTGTTTCATTCCGTTTAGCAAATTCTAAAAAATCTTCAACACCTTTCTCATACACAGCACTGATTTGACTTTGCATTTATCCAACTTCGATCCATCACTACGTATAGTGAAAGATTTTCGTACACCTTACTCAATGAGCAAAATTAAATAGAAATTGTTGGATATCAAACAACCCTGGACTCAGTACCCAAACGCGTTTCTTATATATCAAACTATACACAAAGACCATTTCAGCATTCCAATTTTACAAGCATTCCAATCATACAAGAATGCTAAAATAAAATACAAAACTTTTCAGGGATCGAACATTCCCGGACTCAGTACCATACGCACAACATATATATCAAACGTACACAAAAAGCATTCAAATCCAGACAAGCATTCCAATTATACAGATAACCATTCCAATCATATTGTTCTTCCATTTCAAAGATTGTAAAAACATACCTCTTGTAGAGCAGTGGTGACGCCAAACACAAAGAAGACTACCAGACACAAATGGGGCCAAACAAACACTAGCAAAACCAGAAATTGCAAACAAAAAGTCAATAAAATACCACATTCAGTGAAAGTAAACGAACATGGAGGAGAAAGGAAATAGAAACGCGTGAATGGAACAACTAAAAGCTTGAAATAAAATGGTACCTCGAACAGAGCTTGAAACAAAAATGGCACCATTCAAACGAAGCTATCAACAAAAATGAAGGACAAAGGGTGAAATGGAGATGAATGAAGAACCTAAGGAGCTTGAAATACACCAAACAGAGGTCGGAACAGTAAATGGAGAACGCTCGCACAATGGAGGGAGAAGAAAAGTGAAAGTGAAAACGCGTGGGGTGGGTTAAAACAGCCTGTATCACATCGATTATAAGCTCATAACCGATGTGTTATAACCCCCTAAAATCCTCAAATTTAATTTCACAGAGAGCATGACTTCAGTTCTCAACCCATAACCGATGTTATGTTCAACCCTAATCTATCCAATATTTTACCAAATTATCAAGCCTTCACGTCACGTCGGTTGAACTCCTAAACCGACATCATGTTTCTATACATCACGTTGGTTATAGTGAAAAAACCAACGTGATCTATCAACGGCCAGATTAAATTTTTAAAATTTAAAATTTTTATTTTTACTGTCTTTTCTAAGACAATTTTTTTTTTTAACCGACATTGTGTAGATACCGTAACGGCGGTTTGTTTCCAACTGACATTATGTATGTTCATTTATTTATAAAAATGTCACCGCATTTTTGACAACGTCGTTCTCGGTTTTAACCATCTTTATACGCTAATGTCAAACAGTGTTCTTCTACTAGTGAGATCATGAAACTAGTTTTTTCTTTTTAAATAAAATTGGAAAAATAGAGATAAAGGACATAAGTCTCAAATCTTGTTTGGAAATTTCAAAAAGAAAAAACAAAAATAAGTCTAAATTTTATATGTTGCCAACGTCAAAATATAGGATCCCATAAACTAAAACAATTAATGGAGACTCAATTAAACTACAAAATTATTTTAATACATTATTTTAAACATAAAGTTAATGTTCTTAAAATAGATTTTATAAATTTAATTTCCTATTTAACAAATCTTATTTATAATTTTAACAGATTTTATAAATCTTATTTACTATTTACGCTAACCAATTACATTTTGCAACACCTATGCAAGACCATTTCTAGAGACTAAAAGAACCAAAAAGCAAAAGTGAAGTTGTTGGGTTACTTAAGATGGAAATGCCCAAAGCATAATGTTATGTCCTTCAGCAAGTGTACTGAGTACACAAACAATATAGAAAATAAGTAGAGTATCGTATCCACAGGGAACGAAATTTATAATTGAATATTGAATGTGTATCAAAGTATTATGGATGAGAACATGTAATAACAAGGTATTAGTTTTTGAACAAATACAAGAACGTAAAAATAAAACAATTAATGGTTGGATTTCTAAATTTATGTTGGAGGTAGTGAAGGTCATCCTAAGGTGTTGATTTGATGAAAAAATTACTTGAAGACACTAGATTCTAGGTTTGGGGTAGTTCTTACTTGGATTAGGTCTCTCATGCATTAGTTAGTGTCAATCTATCATTTGCTTGCATTGCTCTTACTCAAGTTTAAGTTAAAATATCATTTTCAAAATGTTTTAGAAAAATAAGTGTTGCAAACCAAAATTTAACATGTTAAATTTCAAAACCAACCTGTTAAATTTTTGACAGTTTTGGGCTGGTGCATTCTTAAAGCCCAGCAGCGCGTGTTTTGGGCATTCCTTTTATTTGAATTAGGTTTTCACTAATTTTTCAAAGATTTTGAGAGAGTTTCTTGGAGAGAAAACCTACTGTGAGAACGAATCACAATTGTTTTTAAAACTCATCATGATTTCTCACATTTGAAGAAGAGCAAAGCTTGGATTTCATTGCTTTGGTGTGGCAACTGGATTATTGTGAAGATAAGTGTTCTTCCTTGGTGTCTTTTACTGTGTTTAGCTGCTGCATACGTGAATTTTTAGATTGTATTGTGTTCTTGATTAGTTTCTTGGTTAGGTAGTGCTTAATAAGCGTGTTTAAGCATTGCAATTGGGGGAAACTTGTAATTGAATTGTTGTATTGTGTTGTTTGCATTCAAATATGCAGTGGTGTATTGCATTTGCACTGTGAGTGTGCATCTTGTGCAGTGGGGCTTGGACAAGGGGGTAGAAGACCTTCTTGTAGGGTTCAAGAAGGGGTCTTGAGAGTGATTTGATTCTAAACATTGATTGAATTAGTGGAAATCCTTGCAAGGGACTGGACGTAGCCCAAGTGGTTGGGTGAACCAGTATAAAAACAACTGTGTGATCTTCTTATTCCCTTATCTTTTTAATTTTCGTACTGCATTTGTATCATTTTCATTTCTACCACTAAGAACAATCTGTTAAAACTGAAGAAGAACTTGTTAAATTCTGGACAAATTCAATTAACTCTTCCTCACAACGTTTTTAATTGGTTAAAATTGGATTTTAACTTGTTGTAGTCTGGTACTTTACTACAGAATTTAATTCTTGGCTTTGTAATTGGTCTATCTTGTGATTATGAATAATCTAAAACTAGTTTTAATCAGTGTTAATATCTTTAGGAATTTGATTCAATTCTCTTATATACTTCAGCGTTTTAGTTTATACTTTAGACTTAAATTTCATTTTATTGTCTTATTTGTGTGTTACTAGTTTTCTGCATTGTTGTATTAATAATCTCATTTTTGATATATGTAGGTCAACCATTGTCTACATCTTCACAAGCTAGATAAGCCTAGGAGTTAAATTGGGTTCTGTTCAAAGGGTTTTTCAGTCTGCTCTGAAATCTGAAATTGGATCTGAAATTGATATTAAGGAGATTACATGTGTTAATTCCTCCTTATCTAGTATTGTATGCCTTGGTCCTTAATTTGATTTACTTTTATATAGTATATGTGTGGATTCTTGTTGTAATTGGTACTGCATTATAGCACTGACCCTGGATAAAATATTGGATATCTTTTAATCAGGATCGTGGTCTGTAGTATTCCTTTTTATCAAACCTTGTTTTACTGGTTTAAAATTCATTGTTGCTGTATTGTGATTTCAACCTGTTGAAATCTATTTTAATGTGTTAAAATTCTGATACTGGATGAAAATTGACTAAGTGTTGGAAAGAATTTTCAAAAGATTGTTTTTAAATTCAACCTGTTAAAAACGTGTTTACAGGACAGCCAAAAAAAATTTAACCTGTTGATTTGATTTTTTAACATATTGTTTTTCACAGAGTTTATACACTGAATAGAGTTTCAACCTGTTGTTTGTGAAATTAACATGTTTTTGTGCGGCTCTCCCATTGTAATCATAGTTTCATAAAAGCTCTCAGTCAATCTTTCAAGTTTTGAAAAGGTATAATTGCTCAATTCACCACCCTCCTCTTGAACATTGGCCATTTTATTTTTCAACAACTTATAATAATAAAGATCCTAGGATTGAATTGTAATACTCTCCTTCTCATACATTCTTGATCATAACATTAACATCTTCTTTTCCAATTACTAATTTGTGCAAATAAAATTCATTCAATCTGATTCTTCCAGATTTGAAATTCATAATTAAAATACCTAGCTCTGTCCCCAATTACTATAATAGATTAATCAACATTAAGCATAGTTGCTATAAATAGTCATTACACTATAATTCATCCCTGAACTTATACATGCAATGCGTTAAATATTTGGTTCCAAATTCAAAAAGTGTTTTCCAGTCACAATAAGAATTCTAAGATACATCAAAATATGAATGAAACGTAAAACAGAGGCAATTGAAATTAATGATATCAAGTAATCTCAATAGTGCATTCAAAGTTGAGAAATTACATCAAATCCCAAGAATAAAAGAGTTAGCTATGCATGGTAGCCATGAAATACAAGAGAAAAGAAAAAAAAAGTAGGTATTGCTCCAAAAGCGGCCGTAAAAATTGAGTATGCCAATGAGTCATAATCCTTTTTGACCTAGTTTTGGCTTTTTATAGCCTTCCTTCCTTCCATGCTGTCAATGTGCGGTCGTTATCTCGTAATTCACGCTCCAGCAGTGTTGACGTCTTCAGACTAGGGCTTCACTATGATGGTCTTTAAGTGAGTTTTAGCACAGGTTGTATCCTTCGCTTAAGCAATAAGTCACTCATGCCCCTTTTTCTGATCCTTTCCTCTAATTCAGCGTCTCTATTTCCTCTCTTCTCAGATTTAACCTAATTCTCAACAAAAATCATGCTTTGCACAATAAAACTTATTAAATAACAAAATGAATCATAAAAGACAATAAAATTCAAATTCAAACCAATTAAACTTATTTTCTCAGTTTCACTGATTGTGCTTCATTTACCAGAAATTCGTAATTTTATTTCATTTGGATTTTCTGAGCTAATTTTGTTATTATTTTCAAGGCAACTTTAAATTTTATTGGGCTTAGAAATTAATTTTGGAATTGAAGAGGAGTTGTCACTTTATCAATTTTTATTTTTAGTTTCTATTTATAGTTTTTATTTATTGGACCAAAATTGAAAGATTTGGGTCCATTAGGTTTAGTGTTCTAGACTGACCTAGGTTTAGCCGCCTATTAAAAGAGGTGACTCCAAAAGACTTACATACACTCGACTTTTAAGATTCAGTTCATTCTCTCTCTGGAAAAACTAGTTTGTATTTATTTTCTTTTCTATGCAATTACGTTCTATTTCTATTTCAATTCAATTTCATTTTATATTTTAATTTTATTTTCCTATTTTATTTCGTTTGTGTTTAATTTTCGTTTCCTTTATTCAAATTTAATGGAAGGCTAATTTATAAGGTTATCCTTTTGATTCAGATTGCAATGAAGCTTTGAGGTTGTTGTATTATTTTTGCTCTCTTTGTCTCTTAACTATTCATCAATTTATTTATGTGGTTAATGCTTTTACTGATTCATGCTTAATGTTTCAGTTAATATGAATTTCGTGTCTTTGTTCATGCTTAATGGAGTGAGGCACTGGTTGTTGGGATGGAATTAATGATGTATGTAAATGCTTAATATGCATAAGGAAAACTTGTGTGAATTATCGCTTAGTTAATTAATTCGGGTTGGAATTAGGGTTCAATAAGTAGAGCATGAATTTTTGTATCATATGATAAGCGAATTGCAATCTAATCAAGAGGGTAATTTAAATTTTAGTTAAGGAATCCAATTCAGTTTTTTATTTATTTATTAAATTTAATTATTTCACCACACCCCGCTTTTTATGTTTGTTTAATCCTTTGATAGAAAATTAGGCTCTTGGGAGACGATCCAGGAGTCACTTCCTAGTACAACATTTAATTGTATTTATTTGACCGTATACAGCTTCGATCACCGAGGACAACCTCTTGCACGGACAAAATTGTTCTTTTTAATACTCTCAATTCATTGTACATTTCCATTTCACCCAACACCTCCATTTTACATTTTTGTTGCCATTGTCCACTGTTGTCACTTGTCAACGTATGTGTATGAGTTGCTACTGGAAAGGAAAGGGGAAGGGAAGGGGAAGGGACAAGTCATGCACTGTTCTTAAAAGAGGTGGGTCGTACAATGTTCTTGAAGCGATTTTCATTTTTTAAACACATTGTGGAAAGTGATTTTCGCTTTCTAAACACATTATGGATTTATAATTTTAGAAACTTTTTTCCAATTAACTTTCAGATTATATAATTAAAAATATGTTTAAAGAAAATATGTTTTCAAAATATGTTTTTAATTTTAGGAATAGACCATTTTAGAACTCACTTTTAACTTTCATAACAAACTAGTCTAAAATACAAAACTTAGCTTCCAAATTCACTTATTCTACAATACACATTTACTTTATGGATTGCATGTATATTTCAAAATGAATTTTCCTATTTCGGATTGGTCTAATTGGGAAGTCTCTATTCAAGATTATACTAATCTCGAAAGTTAACTTTCAAGTAAAGTCCTTTTAAATTATGTAATCCGGTGATTTTTCAAATTACAGATTTTGAAAGTAAAAATACAACCCACGCTACCTCCATTTTCACCCATCAAAGACCTACACATCAATTTTGTTTTGGGTAATAATCTCTATTGGGCCTGAGTGGGCGTGTATTAGGTATAAAGAGGGTGTATATCACAAAGTAAGGTGGTTTCTATTTTTTTACCCCATATGAAATTTAAATTATTAACGAATAATTCCCCCTTCTCTTAAAGCAGGTATAATTAATTCAATATCTCAACGGTAAATTTAAAATATTTAACCAAATCATGGAATCATGCATGTTAGTTAATATTTAGGGGTTGGATAAAAAATAATGAGTTAAGATTTGGCCTTGAAGACGTAAGAAGGAAAGTTATAAATACAAGATTGATAAAGTGGAAAAATAACTGAGATTTGGGCTAACCAAGAGTGATCAAAAAATCTCAACGACTAGAATAAATTGACGTCCACCATGGGATAAAGTAAAACTTTCCTACCTCCACACTGAAAAACCATATACTAAAAACCTTCTTGAAAACCTGATTCCCAAAAACCCACACCCAATAGAGGAAACGATGATGCAATAACCCTCCAACAAATCCTCAAATCGATGATCGAATTACAAGACAACAACAAAAAGATAAAAAAGTAGATAAAATATTCTCCGACGCTACAAGAAAAAATTAAATTATCAACGAAACCTTATTGACAAAATTTTATTCCTCGATAAAATATCATTAATGAGGAATTTTATCGACAAATATCATTCGTCGCTAATTTACCAACGAATATCATAATAATAAGAAATTTTATAATAAAATAAATATTCGTTAATTTATCGATGAATTTACTGACGAATTTATCCGTTAGTAATTATCGATAGACTCAAAAAATCTGTCGATAAATTTATTTATAACTAATTTACCGACAAATTTTAAGTATTTTTAACAAATTTATCCCATTAGTAATTTTAGTTTTTTTTTAAATCAATAAAAAATAGAAATAATATAAAATTGAGTGAGATTTTCCTTCTTAATTTTCTTATCCTGTTAATTTTATTTTTTTTAGATTTTTAAATTTTATAAAATGACTAAAATTAAAAAAATATATAAATAAATTATGCTTTTAAAATACGAGTTTTAATTAAAAAAAAAACAAATGTTACGTTTAGATAACACAGTAAAAGAAAGTATCAACATTTTTCCTCTTTTATATTTAAAAAAAATTAAAATATTGTATTGTAAAAGACAACTTCATATTAAAAAAATAGAAAATTATACTATAAAACCACTAGTACAAAAAGGATCTTCATCGTCAGTTCTAAGAGACATTTATCGTCGGGTATTGAACCGACGTTGACCCAGGAGACGTTGATCATGACATCGGTTAACAAAACCGACGTTGTGTTAAACACAACAATGTCGGTTAGAACAACGAAACCGATGTGTGATTCGTTGAATTGCTTACATAACTGGGTCTCAGGCCACGTCGGTTAAGGCACAAAACGACGTTGTGGAAGAATCACAACGTCGGTTGGAGCCTCTTAACCGACATTGTGATGCATCAACGTCGTTTTGTGCCTTAACCGACGTTGTGATGCATCTGTTTTTAAATTTCAGGTGCATCACCACGTCGAATTTGACCATAACCGACGTTGTGTTAGGTTTTTTTTTTTTTAATATTCAGTTTGGATTAGGTATTACCTTTCTGCATCAGTAAACAATCCAGGCAGAATTCATTTTTAGAAAAGTACTTCTAATTATATAGAAATGCAGTTCATATTTTATATACACTAATGTACAATAAAGCTACTTCTAATTTCAAATAAAGTACTTATAATTTACAATGAAACTATTTCTAATCTAAACTATTTACTTCTAACTTTGAGAAAATACTTGGCCCATT
>Ga0209700_104007_pt1 | contig 27315 bp, 34 predicted proteins | sample SiratroredBW_FD_187528 | JGI IMG/M metagenome (GOLD analysis project Ga0209700, IMG submission 187528) | Root nodule microbial communities of legume samples collected from California, USA - Siratro red BW (SPAdes) (version 2) | ecosystem: Host-associated > Plants > Roots > Nodule | place: USA... | reverse complement strand
TTCTTGTTCAAGAAGTATTCTTTAAAAGAAAGACTTTGAATTACTGAAACTGGTTCTGAATAGCAGTTGACCAGTTTACTGGGTTTCTTAATTCTTACTAATTCAGTGTGCTTAACTGAACTGCTTCCGCTTTTACTATAATCAATTCTGTATAAAGAAATAAAATACTGATATATTTGTTTGGAGTATTGAATTGTATTATTACTAAACTGGGTTCTGAATTGACTCTTGATTCTGCTTACTGTTTCATGCAACTGTTCTGATTCAGTAAATTCAAATAAAGATCCAGTCTGTGAAACAGAATTGCATTTTACTGAAAAATATCAAATTGTTTCAAAAAGTTTTGAAATCCAATTCACCCCCCCTCTTGTATTTCAGCCAAAACAGTTTCCAACAGGTTACAAATAGGAAGAAGGAATTGATTATGGGGAAACCTATGCACCAATAGTAAGACTTGAAGTTGTTAGACTGTTCTTAGCATATGCTTGCATAACTGGATTCAAGCTTCACCAAATGGATGTCAAAAGTGCTTTCCTTAATGGGTATATTGATGAAGAAGTTTATGTTTGTCAACCTCCTGGATTTGAAGATCATAAACACCCAGATTATGTCTTCAAACTGAAGAAAGCTCTATATGGTTTGAAGCAAGCCCCAAGACAGTGGTATGAGAGGTTGAGCAACTTCTTGCTATTGCATGCATATGAGAGAGACAAAACATATAAGACATTGTTTATTAAGAAAGCATTCAATGATATTATTTTAGTTCAAGTATATGTTGATGATATTATATTTGGTTGGATCCACTAATCAAAATCTGTGTGAGCAGTTTATTGCAGCTATGCAGGTAGAATTTGAGATGTCAATAATGGGAGAACTTAACTATTTCCTTGGACTGCAGATCAAGCAACTAAATCATGGGACATTCCTTAGTCAAACCAAGTATTGCAAAGAGTTATTGAAGAAGTTTGACATGGAAATCTACAAAGAGATCTCAACACCTATGGCCTCTAATTGTTACTTGGATTCGGATGAAAAAGGAACTAATGTGGATCAAACCAAGTACAGAGGGTTAATCGGTTCACTATTGTATCTTACTGCTAGCAGGCCAAACATCATGTTTAGTGTTTGTCTTTGTGCCAGATTTCAATCCAATCCGAAGGAATCACATTTCACTGCAACAAAGAGAATTCTGAAATACCCACAAGGAACTACAAATGTTGGACTATGGTATCAAAGTGAGGTATCTCTGAATCTAGTAGGCTATTCTGATTTTGCAGGTTGCAAAATTGATAGAAAAAGCACTAGTGGAACATGCCATCTGCTAGTTTCAAGTTTGATATCTTGGCATAGTAAGAAACAAGCATGTGTTGCACTATCCACTGCTGAAGCTGAATACATTGCAGCTGGTAGCTAATGTGCACAAAGCCTATGGATTAAACAACAGTTAAGCGATTTTGGTCTTAACTTGTCTAAAATTCCATTATTATGTGACAACATCAGTGCTATTAATCTTACAAAGAATGCAATTCAACATTCAAGGACTAAACATATTGAAATTCACCATCACTTCATTAGAGACCATGTCAATAATGGTGATTGTGAAATTCAGTTTGTTAGCACTGAAAATTAGCTTGCTGATCTTTTCACAAAACCACATAATAAAGAGAGATTTAACTTCCTTCGAAATGAACTTGGGATTATTGATTTCAAATTTGTGAAATAAATCAGTTTATGCTGAATGGATTATTGGCTGATTTTATTACATGACAGTCTTACAAATTTCAGTATTAATTTCATTTCCGAATAGTTTACTGGATCAATTTTAGTTTTACAGATTACTTTACCAGTTTCGATTTCTTCAACTTACTGTAGTATGTTGAGTTTTACAACTATCAGATTTAATTTTCTCTTTTCAAATTACTGGATAAGTTCCATTTTTCTTCTTTACTGTATCAGGTTCAATTCTTTATCAGTTTCATGTTTACACTTAAAGGCTTCTAAATTATATGATGGTTTGTTGGGCTTAGATCAATTTTAATTTTTTAATACAATGTTAAAGCATACAGAATATTAATATTTAATTAAATGTTAATTTTGGATGCATGTGAAACTATGTTGGAGTTACAAAGCAACTAGAGAGGTGCTGTGTAACTGAAAGCATTCGAATAGAACTAAGCACATTGCAATCCTACTAGTTGAAGGGCTGAATAAGACAAAGAAACTCAATACTCATGTTTAGCATGTGAAGAGAGAGACAGCTCGAGATGCCACATGGCCCTGCAACAATGGAGAGTCAACTATTCAAAAAGTTTTTTTTTAGATTTTCTACAGCTAAGTATAACCTACTCTGAATTTATTACTTGTAGAATCTCAACAAATTACAAAAGATGTTTTGTGCTTTTAAATTGTCAATCAATGTGTTGTTTTCTATAGAAGGCATTCTTCCGCACACTACCTCACTACCTTACTCTATTCGTTCTGTGTAAGAAACTTAGTTCTCTTGCTCTTCCACCAAAAATGGTGTCTTCCTCCAACCCACAAAAAAGAACCAAAAGGGCTATGGTTAAACATGATGGATCAGACAGTGACAATAACGAACCCGATTACCTTGATAGGTGCTTTGTTGGAAACCAGGAGAGCATTGAAGAGTATTACAAACTGTACACTAGGAAGATCATTATTACTCCCAAAGTGTTGAGTCTTGAGTGGCTCAAGGAAGAGAAACTTGATGAGGTCTGTGACATGCTCAAGTTTCAGAAGTTGGACAGGTTCTTGAAGCTGACTGGGAACACTTACCGAGATTTGGTTAAAGTGTTCTTGACCAACATGTGGTATGACGAGGAGAACCTGTACTCACAAGTGAAAGGCACTAATATAGCAATCAATGAGCAAGTTTAGCTTAGCGCCACTGACCTGAGAAATGATGGTGCTACTGTGAGCAGAGGGAACACATTATAACTGGGAAACTTTAACAAAGTTCAGTTCTACAAATCATGCTTGAGGAACCAAGAGTCTGCCTCGAGGACGTTCAATGTAGGAGGACTTGCTGCTACACCAAGAATCCTGGCATATATCGTGATCTGGGTGTTGAATCCTCGTGGTTTCAACCATGCAACATTGACTGAGGAGGATCTTATACTCATGTACTGCCTCATGAATAAGATCAAGGTCAACCGGTTTAATGTGATTTGTGAGCATTTGTTCAAAGTAGGGAAGAAAATGGAATATCGCATACCATATGTGATACTGCTGTCGCAGTTTATTGAATACTTTGAAATAGATGTGGAAAGTGAAGTTGTTGAAGAAATTAAGGCACTGAATCATATTACCACTGCAAATCTCACCAAGATTGGACTGAAAAAGATGAAAAATAAGAGATGGATTTGCAAAGCTGATGATGAAGAAGAAGAGAAATCCATTGATGATGATGATGATGAGGATGAAGAAGATGAGGACAAAAATTTTGATCAAGCTGAACCAAAACCAGAAACACCTGCTGCTCCTAGTCAAGACTCTTTCTCTATACTCGAACAACTCATGATGACACAGTTCAATCAATTGAAAGAATAGAACAGTAGTCATCACCAGTACTATGAAACGCACTTCCAATTTAATGAAACACAAGTTGAAGACATTCAGTCTAAAATGGGGACTTTGTTCTTTCCACCAGACGAATAGGGCATTTACATTGCATATCTAGTGGTGGTTTCTCGTCCATTTGATGAAGTCAATGGGGGAGAATTAGGAGTATAAGAAGTGTTGTGGTTGTGGTCTAGGAGTCTAGGTTAATGTTCAGTTTACTACTTGCTTGTTGTTTGCTATATTTTTTGCTCCTGCTGTTTACTGTTTCATGTTTTCTGTTGCTGCTATTACTACTCTGATCTGCTGGTTCATCCAGCCACAGTCCAAATTTCAGTTTGTTATGCTTAATCAGTTTGGTATACAATATGTACTTATGAATGGTTATGATATAGTCGTGCTTATTATCAATGAAGTTAGTTATCTTTTGTGTTACTGTTTACTTCACTATGTTCTGTGAAATATTATTAATAGGATATCAAATTATGGGGGAGCTTTGTGAAAGCTAGTAAACTGATTTAAAGAAGAACAAGAATGCATTTCAATTCAACACACCATTGTTTGTCTTCATCAAATTGGGGGAGATTGTTAGCACCATTAGGTTGTGTTAGCACCAAGGCTAAGCATGTGATTTGATGAAGTCAATATTGTGAGCACCAAGGCTTAGCATGTGAAGCTGATGAAGACTACCTCATGAAGAATCTGTTGGAACCAACTTGGACCAGAATTGTTCAAGTGAAGACTTTGTGCCAACATGAAGATAGTTGGGTGATTAGGTCTTGATCCTTAGTCGGATTTGTGTGTTGGTGATTGGCTTAGTCCTTAAGCATTAGTGGCATGGTTCATCACTTCTGAGGTGCTAAAAAGATTCACAAATATTTTTATTAAAACTGTTTTTAATAAAAATAACCCAAACTGTTTTTGCTGGAAAAAGGTTTTTCAATCAATTGAATTTCTAAAACAATCGATTGAATGTGACAGTTATTTCTGTTACAACTAAAATACAGTTATTGCTGTTACAACTGAAACCTTTGACTGGGTCAAACTAACGGTCAAATTCAATCGATTGAATAGTTTGTTCAATTAATTGAATTGTGACAGCTAAGCTATTTTTAAAACTGATTTGGGTATTTAAAGGATTGCGCAATATCGTTTCTAGTTAACAAAAACTTTCGAAAAGCCTTCCTTGAGATTTTCTAAGAGAAATATTGCCCCTTTTGTGCGATCATCATTTTGGCAAAGCTTTTCAAATCAAGAAACCTCCAAGAACGTGAATCTTTAAAGCATCCTTGAAGTGAGGTTCTTGCAACTTTGGTTCTGGACCAAAGCTAAGTCTTCTACACCTGATCTTCATTCTTTGTAATATGTTTTGTGTAGAAGTACTCTGTAATCTTTTCTGATCCTGTTGATCTGTAATCTATTTGTTGTTTTCAATTACTGGGTTTGTAATTGAGTTGGTGCAGTGGGTTTTTGCACTGGTCTCACATCTACTGAGGGGTTCAGTAGAGGGCAAGTGCTACGGGGAGCAGTGTTGCTTGCGTACTACAAGTGTTATGGTGCAGTGGGTTTCTGCACTGGTTACACACTAGCTGTGGGGTTCAATGAGGTGTGAGTTTACTGCTGGGAGCAGTTTGCAAGGGTTGTAAACTGATCTTGTGATCTGTTTAGTGGAAATCTTTGCTAGTTTGCAAAGGACTGGACGTAGCCCTTGTGGAAGGGTGAACCAGGATAAAAATTGTGTTCTTGCTTTTCTCCCTACTCTTCTTAATTTCTTTTATTCAACTGCTGCGATCATTTAAATTGACTGGATTAAAATCTGATCATATAATTGAGTATATTCTGAACATCTGTTTTTCATATATCTGAATCAACTGTGTTTCTGGATTGTTTTTAATCTACTGGATTGTGTTTAATCATATTGAATCTGGGTTAAAACATTTCTACACTAAAACTGTTTTTCTGGGTTTATATTCAATAATTTCCGCTATGCACAATTGATTGTTTACTGGACAATCCAGAATTGCACGAGTTAATTGATTGAATCAAGAATTTTCATTCTCTACTTCAAGAACAAATCAGATTTGTGAAAAGTTTTTGAAAGTTCAACCCCCTCTCTTGAACTCGGTCTAAACCTTATTTTACAATTGGCATCAGAGCTAGGATCTTGAAACCTAGTGAAGATTTCGATCCATGGCCGAGAACAAGTTACCTTTTGCAGAAGGTGCATCTATTAATAGACCACCTATGTGTTCTGGGGTAAACTATCAATTCTGGAAAGTGAGAATAAAAATCTTCATTGAATCTATTGACTGTGGCATCTGGAATGCCATAGTAAATGGTCCATTCATTCCTATGCATGTTGTTGATGGTGTGGCTACTGCTAAGTGCTTTGATGAGTTAACTGATCTTGAGAACAAGAAAATGCAGTATGATTGTGTTGCTAAAAATATTATAACTTCTGTATTAAATCTGGATGAGTTCTTTAGAGTATCTCAATGCAGTTCAGCCAAAGAAATGTGGGACATTCTAGAAGTCACACATGAAGGAACCATTGATGTGAACAGAGCACGCAAACATGCATTGATCCAGGAATACGAGCTGTTCAAAATGCAGCAGATGTCCAGAAAAGATTTACGCACATTGTCAATCATCTAATTGGACTGGGCAAGCAGTTTGATAGAGAGGAGCTTAATATCAAGGTTTCGAAGTGCTTGGAGAGGAGCTGGCAGCCCAAAGTCACAGCAATTTCAGAAACTAGAGACTTGACAACACTTACAACTGCAACGCTGTTTGGCAAATTACGAGAACATGAACTGGAGATGATCAGGTTGAAAGAAATGGAAACAGTGGAGAAAAAGACCAAGAGTCTGACACTCAAGACTAGAATTGTTGTCCAGGAATCAACTGATGAAAGTTCAGGAGACTGCAGTGAACCTGAGGACATCAATATGTTGACTAGAAAGTTTCATAAATTCATAAAGATGAAGAACAGATTAAAGAACCAACAAGGTAAAAGAGGTAAAAATAAAATTGATTCTGGTTCAACTAAACTTGTGTGCTTTGGCTGTGGAAAATAGAGACATATGAAAGCTGAGTGTCCAAGCATTGCAACGAAAGACAAAGCACCAGAAAAGAAGAACAATAAATCTGGAAAAACTAGACGCGCATATAGAGCTTGGGAGGACAATGCTACATCGTCTAGTTGTTCTTCAGAAGATGAGATTGAAGCCAACACGTGTATGATGGCTGGAAGAGATTCTGATGTAAGTAGTACTGAATCCAGTGCTTCATTTAATAGTACTAACTACAACACACTTCTTCATGTATTTCAAGAAACACATGAGGAAGCTAACAAGTTTGCCCAATCTAATAGAAGATTGAAAGGCATGAACAGATGGCTGAAAAATAGAGTTAAGCAATTGGAGGATGAGCTACTTGAAGCAAAAGATGATTTGGAAAATTTAGAAAAGCAGTTAAATTCTGCAAACTCCAATAAACTTAACTCTAGCAAGCAATTGATTGTGAAAACTGTAGCAAGCCAGTAGATTGTGAAAATTGTACTGTTTTGCAAAACAAAGTGAACTATTTGATTTCTACTGCTTCAAAACTTTCTATGGGGACAACAAATCTAAATGCTCTTTTGGGATCCCAAAATTGTGTTTTTGAAAAGGCTGGCATTGGTTATCAAGCTGGTCCAAATGGAAAGCAAAAACTGTTTAACAATTTTTTTAAAGGTTCTGGATCATAGTCTTCACAATCGATTGCCTACTTCTACTGTATGAGAAAGGGCCACTCTGTTAGAAACTGTAGAATTAGAAAATTTAGTGTGCCAAAAGGATTGGTTAGGTGGGTGACAAAAAGCACATCTAACACTGCTGGACCCAAGCTTAACAGGGTACCAAATCTTTAAACTCAATCTGTTTTGCAGGAACGGTCAGCATCCAATAAACTGATGTGGTATCTAGACAGTGGATGCTCAAAGCACATGACAGGAGAAGCTTCTCAATTGATTAATTTGAAATGGAAACCAACAGGATTTGTCACCTATGGAGACAACAATCGAGGAAGGATTCTAGGTGTTGTTGATATAGGAAGTGGCAATAAAGTAATCATAAAGGATATGTTGTTGGTAGAAGGTCTGAATCATAGTCTACTGAGTATCATTCAACTGTGAGATCGTGGTTACAAGATTACATTTGAACCAAAGCAATGCATTATAGCAGATTCAGACTCTACTGAAACAATTCTTGTAGGTAAAAGAGAAAGCATTGACATTATTGTAGATGATGATGAACCAGTGAACCAGAAGATTGTCACAGATCAACTGGGTAAATCTGAAAAAGACAATGAATCGGATGAAGCTCAATCGATTGAACCACAAGATCAACCGATTGAATCTGGCACTGGAGCAGCAACAACTAGTACTGAATTACCTAAAGAATGGAGGTTCCTAGGAATCTATCACTGGACAATATCATTGGTCAAGTACAGAAGAGTGTAACCACTAGAAGATCCATGAATCATTTTTGCAAACATATGGCCTTTGTGTCACAAGTTGAACCCAAATCAGTGGGTGAAGCTCTTGAAGATAGCAACTGGATAAATGCAATGCACGAGGAACTGAACCAGTTTGCAAGAAATGAGGTCTGGACACTTGTTCCTAGATCAAAGGAGATGAATGTGATTGGAACCAAGTGGGTGTTCAAGAACAAGATATATGAACAAGGTGTCATTGTGAGGAACAAGGCGCGACTTGTTGCAAAAGGATATAACTAGGAAGAAGGCATCGATTTTGGTGAAACCTATGTGCCAGTAGCTAGATTGGAAGCAGTTAGATTGCTACTAGCATATGCTTGCTCGAAGGGGTTCAGATTACATCAAATGGATGTCAAAAGCGCATTCTTGAACGGGTTCATTGATGAAGAGGTCTATGTGAGCCAACCCCTTGGATTTGAAGATCACAACAATCCAGATTATGTTTTCAAGCTCAAGAAGGCCTTGTATGGGTTAAAGCAAGCACCTCGACAGTGGTATGAGAGGTTGAGTAACTTCTTGCTTTGATAAGACCTTGTTTATTAAGAATTCATGCAATGATATAATACTTGTTCAAGTTTATGTTGATGACATTATATGTGGTTCAACTATCTGAGCAGTTTGTTGCTACAATGCAAGGAGAATTTGAGATGGCCGTGGTGGGGGAGCTCAATTTCTTTTTAGGCTTGCAGGTTAAACAAGTTGAACATGGAATATTTCTTTGTCTAGCAAAGTATTGCATGGAATTATTGAACAAATTCAATATAGAAAATTGCAAAGAAGCTTCCACTCTAATAGCCACTGGATGCTAGTTAGACGCTGATGAAACTGGAGCTGATGTGGATCAAACTAAGTTCAGACAATTGATTTGATCACTTCTGTATTTGACAGCAAGTAGACCAGACATCATGTTCAGTGTGTGTTTATGCGCCAGATTTCAGGCTAAACCAAAGGAATCACACTATGTGGCAGCCAAAAGAATTTTAAAGTATCTCAAGGGAACCACTGAAGTTGGTCTATGGTATCCAAGTGAGGTAACTTTAAATCTTGTTGGATATTCTGATTCTGACTTGCAAAGTGGATAGGAAAACCACTAGTGGAACATGTCACTTGCTAGGATCCAGTTTGATATCTTGGCACAGCAAGAAGCAAGCCTGTGTTGCATTGTCTACAGCTGAAGCAGAATACATAGCTGCTGGAAGTTGTTGTGCTCAAACCATCTGGTTAAAACATCGGCTAAGTGATTTTGAACTTAATCTTTCTAAAATTTCACTACTGTGTGATAACACAAGTGCAATTAATTTGACTAAAAATCCAGTTCAGCACTCTAGAACCAAACATATTGAAATTCGCCACCACTTTATAAGGGATCACATTATGAATGGTGATTGCGAAATTCAATTTGTTGATTCAGAAAATCAACTTGCAGAGGATTCAACCATGTTGTGCTTACTGAAGATGATCTGATCCTGATGTACTGCCTGGTCAATAAGATAAAGGTAAACTGGGTAAGTGTTATTAAGGAGCAGCTAGTCCGCATTAGGAAGAAGCCTGAGTTTAAAATTCCCTATACAATGTTGATCTCTAGCTTCATTGAGTACTATGATATTGATGTGGAGAATGAGCTGAGTGAAGAAGTTAAAGCTCATAGTGAGATCACTGTGGCCACATTGAACAAAATAGGGCTGAAGAAGGTTAATGGAAACCAATGGATTTGCAAGGCCAGTGCTAAAGAAGATGAGACGGATGGTGCTGGAACAAGTGTAGCTGCTAAGCAGTTTACTGGAGAAGATCTGGGGACTGGAGAACAGTCTTACTGTAGGTTTGAGCAATTGATGATCAATCAACTGAACAACATTGAATCCAACCAAAGGTCTCATCATGAGTATTGCGAAACTCATTTCAAGAACTTGGAAGAGCGTGTTGATGACATTCAAGGCAAGCTGGGGCAGATTTTTTATGGGCCAGACGATTAGTGTGCACACTGCATGTTTAATGTTGTTCCCCTCCATTTGATGAACTTAATGGGGGAGAATTGTGGTGTGTTTCATTTGTGTGGTTTTCGTCTGTCTGTCCTGTTGTTTTACAATTTGTTGATTGTCATCTGTTTCTGTCTGTCTTTCAGTTTGATTTGCTTTAGTTCAGATCTGCTTAGTATAGTACTAAGCTTGGGTTGATTGAATATCTGCTGGGTATGTGCCAGCACTTGCAGCTCAGTTATATTTCAGTTTGTTGATGTTTTTCTTAATCATGATCTATGTCCTTGATGTAATTGGCAATTTGCTACGATGATATATTAATGGAATGATTGCCTTATGTTTTTTAATCTCTTTATATGCTTTTAAGGGACATCAAAGTATGGGGGAGTAAAACATCTTGATCTGAATAAACTGAATCTGGATTCTGGAAGAAATTCAATTAACTGTGCTTTACTCAACCAGTTGATTTGATACTTTTTACTCTGAACCTATTGAAACTTGTGATGCTAATAATCTGTTTGAGAAAATAGACAGGTATTTCAGGTTCAAATTCTTAAACTCAACACACAACAGATTGCCTTCATCAAATTGGGGGAGATTGTTAGCACCAAGGCTAAGCATGTGATTTGATGAAGTCAATATTGTGAGCACCAAGGCTTAGCATGTGAAGCTGATGAAGACTGCCTCATGAAGAATCTATTAGAACCAACCTGGACCAAAATTGTTCAAGTGAATACTTTGTGCCAACATGAAGATAGTTCGGTGATTAGGTCTTGGTCCTTAGTTGGATTTGTGTGTTGGTGATTGGCTTAGTCCTTAAGCATTAGTTGCATGGTTCATCACTTCTGAGGTGCTAAAAAGATTCACAAATATTTTTATTAAAACTGTTTTTAATAAAAATAACCCAAACTGTTTTTGCTGGAAAAAGGTTTTTCAATCAATTGAATTTCTAAAACAATCGATTGAATGTGACAGTTATTTCTGTTACAACTAAAATACAGTTATTGCTGTTACAACTGAAACCTATGACTGGGTCAAACTAACGGTCGAATTCATTCGATTGAATGGTTTGTTCAATTAATTGGATTGTGACAGCGAAGCTGTTTTTAAAACTGATTTAGGTATTTAAAGGATTGCGCAATATCATTTTCAGTTAACAAAAACTTTCGAAAAGCCTTCCTTGAGATTTTCTAAGAGAGATATTGCCCCTTTTGTGCGATCATCATTTTGGCAAAGCTTTTCAAATCAAGAAACCTCCAAGAACGTGAATCTTTAAAGCATCCTTGAAGTGAGGTTCTTGCTACTTTGGTTCTGAACCAAAGCTAAGTCTTCTACACCTGATCTTCATTCTTTGTAATCTATTTTGTGTAGAAGTACTCTGTAATCTTTTCTGATCCTGTTGATCTGTAATCTATTTGCTGTTCTCAATTACTGGGTTTGTAATTGAGTTGGTGCAGTGGGTTTCTGAAATGGTCTCACATCTGCTGAGGGGTTCAGTAGAGGCTGAGTGCTGCGGGGAGCAGTGTTGCTTGCGGACTGCAAGTGTTGTGGTGCAGTGGGTTTCTGCACTGGTTATACACTAGCTGAGGGGTTCAGTGAGGTGTGGGTTTACTGCTGCGAGTAAGGGTTGTAAACTGATCTTGTGATCTGCTTAGTGGAAATCTTTGCTACTTTGCGAAGGACTGGACGTAGCCCTTGTGGAAGGGTGAACCAGGATAAAAATTTTGTGTTCTTGCTTTTCTCCCTACTCTTCTTGATTTCTTTTATTCAAGTGTTGCGATCATTTAAATTGACTGGATTAAAATCTGATCATATAGTTGAGTATATTCTGAACATCTGTTTTTCATATATCTGAATCAACTGTGTTTCTGGATTGTTTTTAATCTACTGGATTGTGTTTAATCATATTGAATCTGGGTTAAAACATTTCTACACTGAAACTGTTTTTCTGGGTTTATATTCAATAATTTCCGTTGTGCACAATTGATTGTTTACTGGACAGTCTAGAATTACACGAGTTAATTGATTGAATCAAGAATTTTCGTTATCTACTTCAAGAACAAATCAGATTTGCGAAAAGTTTTTGAAAGTTCAATTCACCCCCCCTCTTGAACTCGGTCTAAACCTTATTTTATAGGTTGCTATGAAGATTTGATGAAGCCAACCATGAAGTTCAAGACCATGTGATCATATATGGAATGCATGATGATTTCATGAAGACTGGAAGAGCTCGATCTAGAACCTAGGAGTGTGTGTTGTGTGTTAAGCTTGAGTTCAAATCAGCGATGCATACAATCTTAATCAAGGATAAGCTTTATAAGTGTTTTATGATTTAACAAAGGATTTGAAAATTCATTAAAATCAGAACTTGTATTTTGAATAATTGTTTTAACTAACTCGAGAAAAACAATCAACTGTTTGACAAAACAATCGATTAATTTTTAAGACAGTTGTCTATAAATAGTTGGCGCGTTTTAGAAAACAGATATGAAAGCATTCTAAACATTTTTCTGAGCAAGACCATTGTGTTTTCAAAGGGAGAAAAAGTGCCTTCTTGTCTAGTGATCAAGATCAATCAATCATTTTCATCAAGAACTGTTTCTCGAACTACTACTGGAGCTTTGAGTTGACTGAGACAGTTTCATCACTGATCTAATCATCAGACTAAGCCTTCTATACCTTTTCTTAATTACTTTTGTAATCTGAAGTATAGAAGTGCTTGTTTTGCTAAGTTTATAATAATTCATTCATTGTACTGAAGTTTATTCTGCTGTGAGTTACCTAGGTTGGTAATTCTGTTTGTACAGTGAGTTCTGTACAAGTTGTAACTTGCTAAGGGGATCAACAAGGGATTTTCTGGAATATATAGTGGAGTCTGTATTGTTCCAGGTTCTACTGTAGGTTTCAACGGATTGTTTTCTACGTGGAGCAGTGAATTCTTACAGGTAGCAAGTTGTTGTTTTTCTGTAAATTGATCTAGTTTGATCTTTTTATAGTGGAAATCCTTACTGTGGAGTAAGGGACTGGACGTAGCCCTTGAGGACGGGTGAATCAGGATAAATCCTTGTGTCTTGATCTCTATTGCTCTCTCTCTTGACTGTTCTTGATAAATCTTGTTGTCTTTCTTGAATTTTCAGAATCGATTAAACTTTTCTAATTGAATAATTTCATCATATTTATGAAAACATCTTAAGTAACTTTTGAAAAACATATATTATGCTTAAACACAGTGAGGTGCGAAGCAATTACCCCTTTGCCCCCAATTTGTAAAGTACCGCTCTTCCTATTGAGGGGGTTGAGGCGAGAAATGGCTTGATGAACCGTTCCGTTCGCCATGCTGGCCCCATTCACTTGCTTATCGTAGAGGTTGTAAGTACACAGTGCTCTACAACTATAAATAGTATAGTGATAGTGGGGTTAAAACACAAGAGTGCTCGCGCTTTCTTTCATTTCAAGTAGGCCACTTTTTCCGGAATGCAGTCCGGGATAACCGTTACCGTTTCACCTCCCAAAAAAGCAAAGTTGGCTTGACGAGAGTAGATGAGAGGAAGCGGGAGCAATCAAACAAAAAAGATCATTCTTGTCCTTCTACTTAAGGGGCAAAGAGAAGCGTTTTTGCTACTGAGAAAGTGAACGCGCGAAGGTTCAAGACTTAGCCGAGTGTTAGCGAAGCTAGATTCTCATAGCGAGGCGCTTCGAGTTAGCGAAGCGCTGTAGTAGCGCTGAAGCTCTATGTGCTATAATGCTGAGCCAAGGACGCTCTGCCTTATCTATCTATTGAAGCAGTCAACTGAGTTCTGAACGAATTAGCTCGTTGGTAATGACTCAATCTATAGATAGAAAGCCCTATGATGGGAAACTATCATGTTAGGTTTGGAGGAGGTTGGACCTATTATTCTATTAAATAGGGAGAGCAGATGCAAGCTTTGTCTTTCAATAGCCGGCAAAATGACTACAGGATCATCGGTCTACTCTACCTCAATTCACCATTTCGAACTTTATACAGAAGGTTTTTCCGTACCAGCTCCTTCTACCTATACCACTGTTGAAGCACCTAAAGGAGAATTTGGTGTCTTTCTGGTCAGTAATGGAAGCAATCGTCCCTACCGTCGTAAAATAAGAGCACCTGGCTCTGCTCATTCACAAGGACTCGATTCTATGTCCAAACATCACATGGCAGCAGATGTGGTCACCATCATAGGTACTCAAGATATTGTGTTTGGAGAGGTGGACAGATAGAACTACGTCTTGCTCGATCAGGACGCTTTATTATGAGCAAAAATGGCTTCTATTTTCCCTTTTCTGGAATTCCCCCTGTTCCTGTTATAGAAGGTCAAAAGATAAATTATGGAATTCTCTATAAGAGCTGCGAAACTAACCACTCTATTAGAAAGTAGAATTACCAACTTTTACACCAATTTTCAAGTGGATGAGATCGGTCGAGTGGTCTCCATTGGAGATGGGATTGCACGTGTTTATGGATTGAACGAGATTCAAGCTGGGGAAATGGTTGAATTTTCCAGCGGTGTGAAAGGAATAGCGTTTGAATCTTGAGAATGAGAATGTCAGAATTGTGGTCTTTGGTAGTGATACCGCTATAAAAGGAGATCTTGTCAAATGCACTAGATCTATTGTGGATGTTTCTGCGAGAAAGGCTTATGCTAGGGCGTGTGGTCGACGCGTTGGGAGTACCTATTGATGGAAGAGGGGCTCTAAGCGATCATGAGCGAAAATCTGTGCACAAGCCTATGCAAACAGGGTTAAAAGCGGTAGATAGCTTGGTTCCTATAGGTCGTGGTCAACGAGAACTTATAATTGGGGACCGACAAACTAGAAAAACAGCTACTGCTATCGATGCCATATTAAATCAAAGCAAATGAACTCAAGGGCCACCTCTGAGAGTGAGACATTGTATTGTGTCTATGTAGCTATTGGACAGAAACGCTCAACTGTGGTACAATTAGTTCAAATTCTTTCAGAAGCGAATGCTTTAGAATATTCCATTCTTGTAGCAGCCACCGCTTCGGATCCTGCACCTCTGCAATTTCTGGCCCCATATTCTGGGTGTGCCATGAGGGAACATTTCCGCGATAATGGAATGTACGCATTAATAATCTATGATGATCTTAGTAAACAGACCGTGGCATATGACTAAGAAGGATGCCCAGGCCTCTCTGGAAGTAGTCACACATCTTATTCTTCACACTTCCAAGACTAAAAATCCAATGATAGAAGAATCGACTGGGAGAAAGGTTTTAAGTGAGTGAATCCATAAGAGAAGGTATCTTCTGGCTTAGGGAAGGCCCCAGCTCTATGATTGATCTAGGATTCCTTGAGACGAACTGTCGATTCTCCGATAAATGTTAATGAGTTAAACATGTTTCCAAGACTTCAACAATAATGTTTGGTAGCAGCAAGGAGTGTTTTTGACTTCCTAACACGGATACCAAGGTAGCTGAGCAGTGCAATATGGAAGAGGTTTGACTTTGATTCTTGAAGCAACTAAAACAATCCCTCCTTCGCTCCGGCTCATTCCGTTCCCATGTTTATCGATCAAAAGCTAAGCGTGTCAAGCCAGGGTTCTACCGGCATCAGATAGAAATGGCTCTAGGAGGCCTAGTCGCATCGTCAAGAGACTGATCCTTATTTTACAGATTCTCATTTAAGTAAAGAACAATTTAGCAAGCAAGTAAACTACCTCCGCTTCTTGTTATATCGTTCGTGTCTTCCCTCGGAAGTCACTTCACTCTACTAATTACATATATAATGTATGCTATATCTTTCTTACAGTGTAAGCCGATTGGCTACTTTCATTTCTTTTTTGCCAGAAACAGGTCGAACCCTCTCTGCTGTACAATCTTGTCTAGTGAGAAGTAGTTGCGAGCGCCGCCAATCCAAGTCAACTTAAAGAAATGAGATGAATGGTATCAGACCATTGCAGTTCAACCGGCCATTTTGATAAAATTAGTTCCGGATGAATCATCCCCAAAAAAAGTACATCTGAATTCGTCTTCTCCCTTTCCCGCATTTCCCTCATATCCCGAATCTAGTAGCCCTAGTATCTGTCCCCATGTCCTTCTAAGGTCTTCACTTCTCTTATTATGCATAGTAAGTACGATAGCCCCAATCATGGCAACTAATAAAAAAATACAAACAAACCAAAAATTAACAGAATAAGGTCTATCCCTTCCATCCACTTTTCGAGCCAAGAAAGCTAGGGAAAGTAGCCTAGTAACAGAAAAAGGCCGCTGAAGAAAAGAGGTACTATGGCTTGCTTTCTTCTGGGTAGGCTTTCTTTAAAACAGAAAACCACAAAAAAAAAGCCATAAATGTAGAAAAACGAAGATTAATATCCCGTGGGGGATTCCCCATGGTTGTTTTGTCACTAGGTGATAACATTATTCCCACAAAAAGACTTCTTATAAAATAAAAGAAGAATGCAATTAGCCTCGTGCGCCATTTTAAGCTGAGAAAGATGATGCAGGCCCCTGACCTCTGCTCATTCTCAAATCAATTCCCCGTTTATGTTTAGAAGAGTAGCCTTCTCATAAGACCCCGCAAAGCCGTAGCTAATGCAAGAAAGAGCCAAAGCTACGGACAAGGTATTTTATCACTATATAACATAACAAACGAAAAGACGAATGAATGGTTGACTGGTCTATGATCAAATAAGCCTTAGAGAAGCTTGGGACACACTTGCGACACTCTTCACAAGAACGAGCAGTGTGAAGCTTCAGCTACTAGAGAATGAGCTCATGGCAGTCTCGCAGCAAGACATGTCAGTAAGTTAGAATTTTAGTAAAGTAAAAGCCTTGTGTGACAAGATATCAAAGTTAGATCCAGAAAATAAGAATCTCTGAAAAGAGGATGAGGCGGATCATAATTCATGGCTTGAGGCCTGAATTTCATGGTCTTGTCACACCAATTAATGGTTGGGCTAAGGAACCAACTCTTGTTGAGTTGTAAAGTATATTAGCCAACCAAGAAGAGTTGGATAAACAAATGGCAGGAGTCTCCGTTAGGAATGACGAGAAAGCTCTCTATACGAAAAAGGGAGATTCTCATAGCAAAGGTCATAGTTCTACGAAATTTCGGCGACAAGGAAATAAGACAAAGAGGCCAAATAGTTGGCAACGAAGACAAGAGAGAGGGACTTTTAAGCAAGGGGAGCTTGTTAAGATCGAGACAAGCCCGACGAGAAGAAGAATCGCCGGAAGAATAACCAGTGTTATAATGGCGGGAAGAAAGGTCATTTTGCTCGAGACTGCTGGTACAAGAGAGCTGAAGGAAATGCCGCCACCTCTAGTCATAAAAATTAGAGTGAAGAAGAATGGGATTTTCAAGCATCAACAGCCATTTCAGAAGAAATGCTGACAGAAGATGATTTCAGAGAAGAAGAATTAGCAGCCTCATGTATTGCAGAACAAGAGAAGGCAACTCTAATCTCGGTAAATGACAAAGTAATAAATTATGAAAATGATTGGATTGTTGATTCTGCTTGCTCCAATCATATGACTGGAGATGAGAAGATATTATCAAGCATAACGGAAGAGAAAGGCAAGCAAATGGTGATCACCGCAAATAATTCCAAGCTGCCAATTACACACATCGGTGAGACCGAGATAGTTCCTCGTTATAGTCGTCATCCGGTACAGCTGCACAATGTATATCATGTACCTGGGATGAAGAAGAACCAACTATCTGTATCTCAGCTTGTTGCTTCAGGGAATTACGTAGTACTCGGGCCAAACGACGTCAAGATTGAAAGAAAGTTGAAAGCAATTGGGGCTCTGGGTTGACGGCTCGAATCTATATATGTAATTTCAGCAGAAGCAGCGTACATAGAAAAGGCGAGGAAGAATAAAACTGCTGATTTGTGGCATGCACGATTAGGACACGTAAGTTATGGAAAGCTCAAGGTGATGATGAGAAAGTCCTTATTAAAAGGTCTCCCTCAACTGGAAATACGAGATGGCATCGTGTGCGCTGGCTGTCAGTACGTACAGGCACATCAACTTCCTTATGATGATTCAAAGTTTCAATCAAAAGTGTCGCTTCAGTTAGTTCACTCAGACGTATTTGGACCAGTAAAGCAAATATCGGTAAGTGGGTATTGCTACATGATTACCTTCATCGATGATTATTCTAGATACATCTGGGCTTATTTCATGAAGGATAAATCGGCATCTGGCAGAGACGTGCAGAAGTATGCTTCTTACTAAAAATGTGCCCCTAAGAGAGAATGAAGCTTGACCTGGTCTTGAGCACAAGGATGTAATTTGAATCCAATCTCTCCATTCTAAGTTTGATCATTACAACCCTATTATGAAGCACAAGCCACAGGAAAGACTTAACCTTGCTTGTACCTTGGAGCTTCCAGATTTGATTCCAACCAGAATAGAATAAAATGAAGTGACAACTTTTGTTTTGGAGTTTGACACCAGTAGGCTGAGTTGGCCGTGAATGAACCATTGGAGGAATGGGCATAATAGCATCATAAATATCGAGATCTATCGCCTTAACGAGTAAGGTAAGATCAGGCCAAGCTCTCCGGCTTAGCCTTCATCCTATTTATTCTTTTTGGTACGTAATTTGCTCTTAGTAGGCCAACTCTGTGGCGAGTAGCTCTTTCTTTTATGATATGAAAATTGCTTTCTAACACACAGGAAAACAGGCCAAAGAATAGGTTTCAATTCACAATTGCTTTTTTTTGGTAACAGTCGGACTTCTTTCTCATCATATTGGAAAGCCGCACTCGTATCTGATGTATAGGAAGTAGTTGGCCTCACATACATCCTTCCCAACCTTATGTGAACCTTGCTTCTCTTATGATGGATGGTTAGTGTAGATTCGTGGTACACAACTCCTCTACCAGCCTTTGGCTGTGTCAGGCCAAAAAGCTAAACTAAGAAAGCCTTACCATCTCCGCCACCAAGCAACAAACCTGGAAAGGTTGCGTTATCAGTTGGAAGTATATGCGGCCTCCAACCTAATGAACCTATGAAATTGTAGCATCGCCACAGGTGACCAAACCGGACAAGATTTTCATCTTTAGATGCGATTGCAAATCTTTTAACAGGATTCGAGAATTTGATATAAACTAGTTATGTAAAAATGATAATGACTTAAAAGCAAAAACGTCGTATCCGAGGCAGTTTTTTATAAAAAATTATCAAGAACATATCCATATGACTATCCTTATTAGTTGAATAGTCTCTATAACAGAAAAAATAAGAACATATTAGGTAAGGCTCATTTAAGCTTACCTCAGCTAGTATGCACCCTTTATGAGCTCTCTTTGATTTCTCTTCGCATGGGATTCAATTCAAAGACTGTAACTCAATCTGGGTTTTTTTATTCATTTATGCTGAGAAGGAGTCACATCTGCTGAATGAGGTTTAGCATATACGGGCTTCCGCTGTCGCATATGTGCTATCACTGTACTAGGAAGAAGGGCTTTAGTTAGGCAGCAAATCTTCATTGAAGTGATGTTAGCTAGGTCCTTTCCTCGAGCCAGTCTTGAAGCAAGAATTTAACTCGATGCCCGCTCGAAAATGACGTAGAGAGTGTTCGAGAACGTCTCTGTACGATTTCTCGGTTCCAAGTAGCGATGAAAGTCAAACCACTAGCACAACGTTCAAATGTTGTTGCCATGTTTGATAGTTTGGTAAAATAGTTCTTGAGACCATAGAAGGGAGTTTTTGGTTGTGAACATGATCAGAACTAGGCTAGTTGGCTCAGCAACATAGTTGTTTGGTAACTGGCAAGCACAAGGTATTTGGGGGGATTAGAAAGCTCCTCTTATCTTTGAGATCATACGGGCGGACACTTGGTGCTGGTATGGGGCATATTCGAGTGCTCCGCCGCCAGCATCGCTCTTCTCTCTGAACAAAAGCAACTCTGTACGGAGGCCGATGAAACCCGTTCCCCTGTGCTTCCATTAATGACAAATACATCAGTAGAGGTCGGCCAAGCATGATCCAGGTGAGCCCTTCCCGCTAACCAAAGGTAGAGAAATGACGAGAAACTTGGACCCATCGAAACAAAGTGAGAATTCCTGCTCCGACCATGGCAGATAAGACCTGAGTTAACACTACACAACCAAACTGATAATGGGCAAGAACATCCCTATTGGGCAACAAAGTGGACCTTTACCTGAAGCATAAGATTCTATGACGCTTCCAAGCCTAAAAAGGCGAACGAAATGATGTATATAGATAGAAATCGCTACTGATACAACCGTACAAAAAGTTGTCTAGTGATCTGATTGTGTCGAGTAGAAGGGCTCTCGCCCAACAGAGATTCTTTAGGTGTTCAATGAGAGGGGCCCTGGATGGAATATTAGGATTCAATTCCCCCTACCCCGAAAGATCATGATCTCGTCCTGGTTTTGACCCAATCATGATCTTTCTTTTTATTTTTCGGTATGCCGCTCCGCAAGAAAGGAAAGGAGCCGAATCATGAGATTATGTTTGAGGAATTTATGAATAGAATAATTAGTAATCTCTGAGTAATGCACAAAGAATCGTACCCATCTTATGCCCAACCCGGTCATTCCCGATGGAAACAGGCCATTCTGGAAAAACTAGGGCGAGTGCTTATTATGAAGGAGAGGTATGATGATCTGAATGCTGACTCTTCTAAAACTTTCCAAGAACTCCTTGGAATTTGAAACTCCATTACTAAAAGGGGAAAAGCAAGGTAGGCTGGTCTTTGGTCATTTTCATTTGAGTTGGTGAGTCTTTTTTTGCTATTACTTTGAACATCTCGGGGGGTAGATGTCGGACAAGAGCTCCACTTACCCCCGATGGGGCTCCGGCAAGAGGCTGACTATTTCTTGGATTGGTGTTGACTTTTTTGGTGCTACTAAGAACATAATTTTGAAAAAAAGAAGCGGTCGATCGGTGCGCTCATTCAGATTGTTTTCTTTCTATTTCACTATCGTTCGTTTTTTTTCATTCCTTTTTTATGAGGTCGTGTACAACAACCTTAACCGCACAAGCTTGGGCTAGGCCTACCTCCATCCCTAGAGGAGTCGTATGAGGCAGAAGCTCCACGTACGGTTTTGAAGCCGAGCCTTTCCACCAATGGGGCCTAGGGACCGATATGATGATTGGTTTAGGTAGGGCGGCTAGCCTACTACGGGCACCTATAGGGATTAGTGCGTGAGACCGCAATCCACAAATTGACGCATGGGACTCACCATTTACATGGGAATGAAGAGGGGAAAGATAGCATGCCACAAGAACGAGGCGAGGTTTGGAACCCTACTGCGAGACAGACGCCTCGCGAGCGGGGCTTCTAGAGATGAGGCCTTTTGGCGAAGCCAAGTCAATTTCGGGCCACCAAACCCTACAACTGATGAGAAGGACTATAGAGTGGAGTAAAGGGAAGCGTGTACGTTGTCACACTCCCTGCCTTCAAAAGGTGCCTAGAGGACGGGCCATAAGATGCAAGCGACGACCCGGGAGCGGATTCCCCACCGGTAGGGGGATAGGAGACGGCCATCTCGAGGCACATCACGACCTACAGGTAAGACCGGCGAGACCTGGGAAGGCTACCCGATTGGGAGTCAGAGGATCCATAGTACCTGCAGCCCCGCGGACAACATCTTCTTCATTTTTTAAAGCGTGGGGAAGGGATCTCCTTTCTGTAATGGAAAAAAATAGAGTTGATTTGACTCGGCACAACCTAACGATGTATCCAATACCAATGATATTACCCCATGGCCCATGTGAAAGTGCACCAACACTTCCAAGGGAGCTATTTTCATTGAAAATTTCCCTGAGGTCGTCCAAATGATTACCATAGTCAAATAGGGAGACCTCAGTCCAGCTCCCCACCTATGAATGTTGGTGATTTATGTTCCAAGGGCCAGTCATGTGCACCCATTGGACCCGAGGGACCAGGGTATAGTCCGGTCTATTTTTCCCGGTCCAATGTTCTACACAAAAGAATGACTGCACTAAAACTAAAAAAAAAAAAAAAGAAACCATGAAAAAATTTTTATTCTAAATTAGATCCTTCGCAATAGTTTATGTTTGACTGTTGTCTATCTCGTACATTGTCTCCGATCACAAACCGCTATTCTTTCCACCCCATAATTTTTAATAACTTGATTCATTTAGTTTTTTTATTTTTTAATTGTTGTTTATCAGGAAAGAAAAAAGAGCAATGAATATTACTATATATAATTTTGCTTCGATGTTCTCATTCTTGTCCTTTCCTCATCCTTCTTTGTTTGTGCCTTTTGTGGTTTTATCAGCGCGTGGTACCCTGTAAAAATGAATTGAGCTTGGCTCTGTCTATCCTTCAGTTTGTCTTGCTTCATTTCTTTGCCTTTCTCCCTTTTTTTAGAAGGAGAGGAAGAAGATAGTGTCTTGACTCGCTCTCCTAGTCTTTGACCAAGTCCCATAGTCTTATAAAAAGTCCCCTTTCGCTTCAACTGTCCTGTCTATAGGTTCGATAGTGGGTTACTCTATTTCTATATCATGACCGTGACCTGTGACCTGGAGACTCTGGTCTTGCTTCGATGGTTACTGGTTATTTGAATCTCTCCTTTTCTTTTATTTTGAGTGTTAGAGTCAACCATTTACTCTAAAGAGAGTGAGCGACATACTAGTAGCTAGGAGTAGGTATGAGTAGTATAATAGGCTATTCTGTCTTACCGCTACGCCCCTTTTTTACTATTTTCAAATCCCCTCTTGCTCTTAGGGAATCTAAATCTATGTTGCTAGAAGAGGTTGCACTAAAAGGCCTAATGTCTCAAATAGGGGAATGCCAACGACTCCCAATCTTCTTTAAGTCTTTGTCCGAAGATCTACCTTAAAGAGGGGATTGAAATAAGAGGGCTTTGCCTTTTTCGGAATAAGAGCTATTAGTCTAAGAGAAAGGCATACGATACACCATTTCCAGGCATAGAGAAGAGGGGCAAGCCTCCACCTTAGAAGAGGGAAAGTGCTTAGATCGTTAATGCCCCATCTAGCGACATAAAAGGAGTTAGAGCCTTTCTTTATCCCATGGTCTTTCATCGGCTTCACTCGTTGATTGCCACAGATAAGCGCTTATACTATGCATATGGATCACCGAATGACATAGATAAGAGACGTGGAAGACCTTCCGAACCAATATTCATTGCCATTAGTTCCAACAAGGGATGCAAGCAAAGCAAGGAAATAAGTCCCTCGCCCGAGAGGCAGGAGCTACCTTTAGAGTTGCATAATAGGTCTTGCTTCCTTAAATGGAGTTTGCTCTCACTATGCTTTCGTGATTCCGGATGGTATGTACTTATGCAATGTCTATCATCAACACTCTTTCTTCTCTAGGAAAGTTTATCACTAGGGAATTCCACTCCTAATATGCGAGCTTTGCCTTTGAAAGTGAAAGAATAGGTTGCTGGTAGGAAAAAAAAATGGCTGCTAGAATCCCTTGCTATTGCTATTGAATTCGGTGCTGATGCTCGAAATTGAAAGAAGTTAGGTTAGTGGCACTTCTTTTTTCATGCTTGAACTACGGGGCAGACTAGCAAAATGAAATTACATTCATACGGGTTTGCCTGTACATAAACCCTGTTGTCTTAGGCTGTTATCGAATGCCCTTTTCATATGAGTAACTATCCAATTCCATAACAGAAAGAGATGAGACTAGAGCTTTTGGCTTTCTTCCTTCACTTCAATCAAGGATTGCTGCTAGAAGGGCTCTTGCCCATGTCTAATGTCTTATTCTATTCTATGAAGACGAAGAGCTGGTGCTATAATCAGATGTCGGAATAGTAGCTGAGAATGGAATGTGGGATAAAGGATGAATTGTCCAAAGCCATTTTTTGCCTTGATTCCCCTAGTAAAGATATACCACGCAAGGAAGAGAATAGGTAATAGGCAACAGAGAGGGGACTGTGGCACTTTCGGATCAATGATTAGCATTCATATCCAGTGGATCAAGGATAGGTTCTTAAAAGGCCTTCGAAAGGAAACTCCTACAAATCCTGGAAGGATAAAAGTGTACCCTTGAGTGAAAGCGCGCCCTTGGTCCTATTGCTACTGCTTCTAATTCACTTGCCTTACCTATACCCTTCCTCTACTGCTGGTCAACTAGACAAAGTCAACTTGCTCGTGGAAAGGCAAGAGCCTGGAAGCTAGGAAGAACGAGGCCTTCAATTCTTCTATTCTGACTTATTCTACAAAATGAGCACAGAAATCAGGGTAGATGCTCCTTTAGCCATCAATCCATAACGAGACTTAGGTGATCCCATCTCTCTTATAGAGAGGGTGATAAAGAGCTCCATTGAGCGCCAACTCCAACATTCACAATCTACTTCCAACCTTTAAGACTTGGTCGAGAAAGTCCAAAACTAGGCCCTTAACAGAACCAGGACTAGCCCTTTAGAGAAAAGCGAGAAAGATCCCTTCATCGAAAGGAAAGAGGACAGCTGACTACCGCTTATACCCCTTAGCCAATTCAAACTCAGATCCAAAGGCTGATAGGTGATTCTCTAGAAAAGTATAATATGACATCACTTTTAGCTATTGGGTACGAAACTAGACTAGGCTACGATTCACATCTCGAAAGTTCTCAGATCTGGTTTGGACCTAAGGCCTGGGACTGCTTCTTCCTTATCGCCCGAGTATTGCATTGCCTTGACTTGGAAAAATAAATTCACGTTGAGCCTGGTAATGAAAGTCAGTCTTTGCCTTTTAAAATAGCTATTGCTTGTCTTTCTAAATCATTATGAAGAGTGCCACATCTCTCGATCTCTATCTTCTTTAGCGGACATCGAGGCTTTAAGACCGATTGGCGCGTGCCCAAAAAGGGAGACCGAAGACCGCGTCTGAAGCCTTTGCCAACTTTTCATCTCAGGCAAGAGCTGCAGAACTAAAACACCAACGACTTCTCTTTCGACATTGACTACTATCGGGTATGAACTTATCAATTCAATGAAGCAGTTGATGCCCTGATCCCGGGAATAAGAGAACTTGATCTTCCAGGTATTCACTCATCTCCTCTCAGTGGCAAGAGTGAGTAGATAGCAGAAGTTATTTCATTCCTCATTCCTGGGATATTAGTTAATTTTGCCCATTAGGGGTCTTTCTCATCTGTGTTATCAATAAGAAGGTGCCTTTTCCCTGGGTAGGCTAAGCTAGAAAAGGAGAAAGAGAAAGAGAATGTTCAAAGGCTACGCACCATCGTCCAGAGCGAGGATTGGGATAAGTTTTTCCCGTTCTCTTTAGTTCTATTTGAACTAAGCCGAATCGGAACCAAAGTCGTACTCTCTTTACTAAAGTCCTAATGTAATGCCCTTTAAACCACCAAACCTATTCCGACAATACTGAAAAAGGGCTCTCTCCGTCTCAGTTGGTCAGTACGTTAAACAAATTAGCCATTTCCAAGCTACTCTTTCATAAGTTGTGACGGCACTTTTGAAGAAAAGGCATAGTCTATGTCATCTTCTGCCCAAGAGCATTCGACTGAAAAAGTATGCCATTAGTAAGACTATAAAGAAGCCTTAGGAGTTATGGAGTCTGGTGAGATAGCTCTTGTCTCTTCTTCAGCTGTTTTCGCTCGAGTGAAAATGCTTGATGAGGCGAGATTTGCCTTGGGTTCACTTTCTGGGTGATGTTTAATAAAAAAGTAAAGTAGGACAGCGGTGACCACGAATGGCTATAGTTTGTCACTTGCGGTATAAAAAGAAGTAAGGAGCTTTGAAGATCAACCCTAAGCTAAAGCACTTTCTTTCTAGTTTGAGAGATGGAAATGCCTAATCAAGTAGCTAAGAATCATCGATTTCGAAGGGGAAATGAATTGAGGAAGGATCCGATCCTAAGTGACATTGAATCAGTTCGGGGTATAAGCGTTGTTATTTCAGCAATTGGTGTTGGAGGACTGAATGCCAGTCAAAAGGCGCACCTATGACTTAATACCTAATTTGCCATAGAAGGGCTCGATCCCAGACCTAAGCGCAAGGGAATTTAGGTAGCGCTCAAGCTTTATTTCACGTAGATTTACCGTCAGCTCAATTGGAATAGTTTTTTGCTATGTTCGCAGGCAAGTGAGATGATCCACCAATGCCCTTATCTGCTTAGAAAGAACCGATGTCATCCAAACATGGTGAAGAGGTGGCAACTGGATCAACAATAGCTTAAACTTCTACTGTATAGGGTTCAGCTTGCCTAACTGTCCAAGCTTGAGATATATTTTATAATATGCTTAACACAACACAGAATTGCTGCGAATTATGACCTTCGTCCGGAATGTGAGCAAATATATCATGTTGATTGCTCAATCGTACTTTGGCTATCTTACGTGGATATGAATTTGGTTTTTTCGGTGTTCTCGTTGAAACACGCGGGCGTACTCCTTGCTTCTAGGGACATTGATTCGAAGCTCGAGTACGATCCGTGCACTATTTTTTTTCTCTACCATGACTAATCAATTGATTTAATGTAAGCATCGCTCTTTCCTTTGTCCTTCCTCCCTATTTTTTCCCTATCACTAGTGATTACTCTCGATCCGAAGCACCCCTTTTCCATTCATAGAGAGACCCAATCGTCAAAATCAATAAAAAGGCCATCATAGACCAAGATCCAAACGGATCAATCTTGTTGGGAGGTACTGCGCAAGGAAAGGAAAAGGTTACTTCTGGATCAGGAATAATAAATAAAATGGAAACAAGACAAAATCGTATATCGAAACAACTTTTGGCATCACCGAAAGGATCGAAACCACATTCGTAGGCTGAAAATTTTTTTGGATAGGTCAAACTATTGAAAGCAAAGGGAAAAGGAAGACCGAGTACGATCAAAGAAACTAGCAGACTGATCACTAAAGAGATACAAATAGGTGCAAATTCTAACATAACAACAAACCACTTTGTTCTTTCGCTCCTTACTGGCATAACGACATACCGAAAAAAAAGGAAAAAGCCCTTGATCGGTATCAGATTCGAACCGATGTTGCCTATTTCTTTCTTAAGGGTAAACTGATCGACTTGAATGTGTTAAGCATCTTTCTCAAAGTAGCATGATTGGACCTTCCTCTTTCTCTTACTTAGATAGAGGAGAGAGCACGTAAGACTTTCTTTTCTACGATCTTTCTTCTCTTATTTTTTATTCTTCCTTGGCCGTGTGGAACATGGATTAGCATTATGTCATTCCTACTAGTGATCACCCATCCAGGATTTGAAGAATAAGCGCCATATGAGGACTTCGAGATCAAATATAAGATGTTT
>Ga0209700_104005_pt1 | contig 27332 bp, 10 predicted proteins | sample SiratroredBW_FD_187528 | JGI IMG/M metagenome (GOLD analysis project Ga0209700, IMG submission 187528) | Root nodule microbial communities of legume samples collected from California, USA - Siratro red BW (SPAdes) (version 2) | ecosystem: Host-associated > Plants > Roots > Nodule | place: USA... | reverse complement strand
TTTTTTATTTTTTTTTTTTTTTTTGTTAATGTTCTATAGATACGTTGATTTGTATATGAATAAAATCATTTCTTCTACACTTAATTCTTGATAAAAATAATAATTTACACATTTAACGTCATAACCTTTAACTTTTTTTTAATGATATGTGAATGGAAAGAAATCAACAGAAAAAGAATTATATAACCACTTAATCCTGTTTCAAAGAGAACTTCATACTTAAACAAGAAGTGAACACAATCGCATCAAAGTTATGAAATGTCGGCATCCACAATCAAGTAACATATTTTGATTATTTTGTATTGAGGAGTTTCCTCTCTGAACTTCGTAAATATGTCGACTAACCCTTTGTGTCAAGTCACTTCCTTGAAAAACCCACAATTTACTTTTTGGAGGGTTTTTATAACATTTCTTGATAATCCCAATCGAACGAAAGTCTTCTAGTACACATGTCCACAGAACTGTCTTTGTATACTAATGTTTTCATTGCAAAGTTGATCACCTCAATTGTAATGATCATAGAGTCGTTTTGGTTAGGTCTAGCAACTCTCGGCAGGGTATTGTATTTCATGGCCATCAGAATTCAGAACCCTTCCCTTTGGATGTCGCCTCCTTTTCGTTATGGCCAATGAGTTGATTTTCAACCGATTCATGCCATCTCAATGCCTCACAACAAATCAGGAGGGTTGTATGATGTGAGCACGAAAATCACAAGTTGTCCGATGATGAAAATACCAAAGAATCTTTATTAGACCATGTGGAAAATAGCTATTAATTACCTGGTACAAAACACTGAATGGCAGAAAATATGAAAAGCATTAGATTCGATTGCAATTTGGCACTTTCCAGCTGACAAAAACTATATTGGTCCCCAAAGTGATACTACTACAACATAAAGATTTCGCTTTTAGGGCCCACACTGCGACTAACTTGTAGGTTCATACGCACGTAACCCTTTTCAAGAAGAATTCAATACCTATTTGAGACTTCATAACACTATGTATGCGTCGCGTTGAGTTTCAATGGGAAGATGACTATTTAATCTTTTTTGCTATATTTGTCATCCTTGGTATATTGTATTGTACAGGGAACATTTATCAGTTTATGGTTATTCAATTGTTTATAAAAAGGCCATAAAAGCTCTTGCAGAATTTGAACATATTATTTATCAGCTTATGTAGGTTTCTTTCAAACTTGTTCCTGTAAAAATATAATACAAGCATAGCTATTATGGAAGGTTATCCATGCATTAACTAGTTGACAATTTGATCAGTGGCATCTGTCTAGCTAGCTAGATTCCTGTTATGAAATGAAATGAACTAATCGTGTACTTTGATCGTGGAATGTGACATTGATCTGATATTTCTTTTCTGCTATTAGTAATAGTATGCAATGCATCATAGTTGCTTTTATCATTTCGCATCATTTTATCTCTGCATGGGATATTGTTCATTATGTTTGATAATACTGGCACAGTTTTGTCTTAAAAGAAGTTCCCATAAATACAATTTGTTCTTATATATTCTAAATTGTATTTTAATAGAATTTACACAAAAGTTAAATGGGAGATAAAAACTACTTTGAAGAACTTTGAACATTAGGCAAATTAAAAATTTCAAACACTTTCAAGAATCAACATAAGGAATAACAATTCTCCATTAACAAAATTAAATTAAGGAAAGAGAAGAATTTTCTTATTTGGTTAAAGGGAAAAGTTGGATTTGATTCTCACATCATGACATCTTGTATGTAAGGTTAGAAAATGTTTATTGCTAAGCATCAATGACAGTCTTAAACAGTAAGCATAATGATATTATATTCCACTTGCTTATATTGTCAGCTTTCCCTCCTATTCGTTCTTTTCGCATTCCATGATTTCTGCAACACATAATATCATCGGATATGCATGTTCGGGAATATGTAGCAAGAAGTTTCTTTTTATAAGTTTTAAATGATTATTATTTTTAATTGAGAATAAGCTTATTATTACTGTACATAACACACTACCCTTAATTTGCTTCTTGACCATATGCAGAAAATTTAGTTAAAATTTTATCTAAATGATCAGATTATTATTATTTCACTGGCAAAATATACTAAACATAAACTTTTAGTTGAAAATAAAAAAAAAAACACTGTGTCATCATTATCAAATAATGAATTGAGCCATGATTCTTCTTCCTATTGCTATTGAAAATAATTTTGTCCTTCTTCTGATCTGACAAGAAGAAAAAATTTTAACCGTTTATTATAATCCAACTAAAAACTTTTTTGAAGTCGTGCAATTAACGCCACAATGAATATGTTCATGAAAACGATGGGTTTGACACTTTTTAGGAACAATAACAACTGAGTTTGTAAAGAACTTTTGTAACATGCTTATTTTTGTATGAAACACGAAACTCGTTAGGTAAGGTGTAAAACTCAACGAGCTTACATTATTTAATCAATTAATTTTATCTGAATTTTTCTATATATAAAATAATAATATTACTTGTATTATAAGAGTCGATCAGTCAATCCATCTAATATATAATTGTTACTGAACATGGATTGATAGATGGATGTCTGGTCATATTATTGTTATGTAAGCTGATCGAGAACTCACCGACCTAAATTAGGATAGATTGGTCAAAACCTTTAATCTTTATAGGTCATGTAAATATTGACATATGACAATAATCAACCTAGATACTCTAAGCAAAGACAAAAAAACATTTGTAGCAGTTTGGGCCTTCACCCCAAACATCCAAAAGGTCATCTAGAATTCTATAAATATAAAAGATATCTAAGACATAAAGTAATGTTACCACTACAAAAAAAAAGTTATCTAAATATCAATTTTTAGCTATCAAATGAAATTGTTGCTAATTGTGACCAAAATAGTCACCAAATTAAATTTTTGTTACTAAATAACTACAAAATATTAATTTATAGTGACCAATTAAGTCAATATAATTGGTATCTAATATTAGCTACCAAGGTTTTGGTGACCTACACCATTAGATTCTAAATTAGTCTCTAACTTAATTAGATACCAATTTAGAATCTAATAGTATAGGTCACTAAAACTTTGGTAGCTAATGTTATATACAATTATCTTGACTTAATTGGTTACTAAATTCAATCATTACTTATATGTTATAATTATTTAGCAATCAAAATCTAATTTAGTAGCTATTTTGGTCTCAATTAGTAACTATTTCATTTGGTAACTAAAAATTAATCTCTAACTAGCTTTTTTATTGTAGTATACTTTGATTACTATTACTCGAATCATCATTGACTTAATCACCGGGATACTTGATCCCTTTTAGGAATGTGAACACTGTAAGGAGCGTTGGAAACAAGTGATTGGAACTTAGAAGTTGTCGAAGTTAACCGAACACTAGACGACTGTGAGAGCTAACCGGTCTTCCAATACCAGTCTTGCAATACCAGCCATTGTTTTGGGATAGCTCAACTCAAGCCTTAATTGTAAAGAAATGTTACAAATGAGGAGGCTTTATATTTATTAAAGCGTGAGAAAAAATACCTATTAACAAGTACGGAATGACAGAAAGAAGTTAAAAGCATTAGATTCTAATGGCATATTAGTTTGGCCACTTCTACCTGACACAAGCTGTATATTAGTATTCATCAAAGTCCTTAGCCTTTGGTAAAGAACTCAGTGCCTGTTTGAGAATTCAGTCAAGGAAAATTCAACGGTAAGATGATTTGAAAGTTAAGCCTGCATTAACTAATTGAGAATCTGATCAGGTGGTATCTGTAAAGTGTCTAGATATAGATTCCTGGTATGAAATGGACTAATGCTTTTCATGGTTAATTGCGGATGTTTTTGACATTTCAGCCGCCAAAAATCTTATAAATTGATTTCAGCTTGTCATTATTTCAATTGATTATTTTTGTCTGCTTGAGCTCTTAACCTACATTGAAAACATATTGATTTTCTAGTTTTTCTTCTTCATACACCATTTCTCATTAATCTTATCTTGTCATTTTTTTCGGTCACATGATAATCGATTTACGAAACCTTTGGGTTTTTAGATGTGATGGACACTACAGAAGAGAGTCTCTCATTTTACATGTTTCAGAGCTAAAACTTATTTTACTGGAATAACTTGTGTTATTTGTACATTAATATTTAGTATCATATAGAAAAATTTTATAATAATAATAATTTCAAATAAATAATTTTAAACAATAATTAAATAATTCTTACATTACCATTATAATTTTACCACTTGTTTTATAATTAAATTTTCTAGATATTAGATATTAGTGAGTTACCTACAGTTGCTCCTTGATATCTTATAGAGAAATTTTATATAATTATAATAATAACGATAATAATAATTTCCAAATTTTTATTAGATAATAATTTTGTAATTCATTAATTGTCATGTTAAACATAAGGTTCACCTTAATAAGATGACCGATTTAAAAAAATCACACAAGTATCATATTTATGTTCGTTTAGTTTATGGTTGATATTAAATAAAAATATAATTTTATGTTTAAATATAAAAAAATGTTGAGATCTAAAATTTTGGTAAATTAATATGAAGCAAAAACTGACAAGCAGCTATCTCTTTTATTATTGACTCAACACAAAATATATAACCACCTCATAATATAGCAATTTTCAAGACTCTTCATATGCATCATTCCTTGGAAAACTAGAGTTAGAACATCATCAATCACTAGTTCATCTCAAACATAAGAGAAGAACTTAATTATAAAGATTAGTTGGGACAATCCCAACTTAAACTTCATATTTTTACTCTACTTTTAGTTTATTACATACCAACCACACCATAACTAGGCTTAACACAGAATAACTACCTTCAAATCAATTGCATTGAACTTTCATCACGTTCCTTGAGACGCAATCCTTTGCCAAAAGGCTTTTTGGGGACAATAAGGTGCACTCCTGGTTCGTGGTGGCTCAAACTACTGTTCAACAGCATTGAGTTGTTCACACACTGCACGTTGCTGTTCCCATAAAAAGCTCTCCTTGGAGGTAGTGTTCTCACTTTCTCACCATCAGAATTTCCCCTCTTGTGGGATTGTGTTATTTGCATGTGGGCACCTCTGTTTTCCCCTGAAATGGTTATGACCATTGCGCCACGACCCTCTGAGAGCTTTGTGTGAAAGCCTTTCCCTTTGGTTTCATTTGGGACAATCACTTGGTTCTTAGTTTCTTCTGATGAAGCATTGCCCTTTGCATTAGGCTTTTCAAGGGTCACTTCTACCACCGGGTGAGGGTGAACCTTCAATTTGACTGGTGGAAAGATCATAGGAGTGGTGGTAGATTTGAGGTTCTGTGAGTGAATTGGGGTGTGAACATCTGGTGTTGGTGGTAGAGATTTGGTGGCAATGGCAACATTGGTGTCATTAGAGTTATTAGTGTTTGATGTTTTGAGAGAAGGTTCTGGAAGCTGAGGTTTAGGTTGTGAGTCTATGCGCAAAGAGGCCAAGCGAGACCATGGGCGAATTAGAATTGGGTTAGCCATGGAAATGCTGAGATCAAGCTTGATGGCGGAAGCTTCTTTAGTTTGAGTATGAAAATGTGTGAACCGTGAAATGCTATTTATAGATGATGCTGTAGGGTGAAACAAGATGCACTTTTGTTACTGTGCCTATAAACAGCTAACAAACATGGAATGACAGAAAATGTGAAAAGCATTAGATTCTATTGACATTTTCAACTTCCAGCTGACAAAAATTATGTTCTTGCCTTTTGGAATCTACTCTTTAACCAATTTTTAGTCCCAAACGTCTATAACATCATTAGACCTTGATATAAAGGTTTTATAAGATGGTTAGTGACTGTTATATGCCTCTCACATGCAATTTGTAGTAAAAGTAGGTTTACATGAAAAAATGTTGACATGAGTACATCAATACTAAATTTGTGAGTTTTTTTATATATAAAAATATATTTTCTGATTTTTATTAAATATAAAGTTTAAATTTCACACTTAAATACTTATATATTTATAAAATAAATATATGACTTATATTAAAAGATAAAAAATAAAAAGTAATTTTTTTTTTCAAATTAAAAGATAAATAAATCAATTAGTAAAAAATTGAAATGAAATTCACAATTTCTTGTAAGCACTGTCCACTTAAAAAAAATATGTGAAAAGTCATTGGGAATAAACCTTTGAAAATATGGAAACTGAGTAACTTGGGAGTATTTTACCTTTTTTGACACTTAAGAATAGAATCATCCTAGCAATATTTTTCTACCTTGATTTTCTTGAACATCTTTTTGATTCGATGCTCGTTCCCAATTTGATTTGCCAAACAATACAACCACAATTTACAACCGTTCAATTTCAAAATCACAAAACTGCAAATATCTAAGACTCCTGATTCCTAAAATTCCAAACCCTTCTACCCTTGTCACATCCATCTTGCATTTGGAGGTGGAGGTGAAACAAGGAGTGGGAGAAAGATAAATCGGTTTGAAGATGAAAGAAAAATTAAAAACAATGGATTTACAAACATTAGAATTGTCATCATATTTACATTAAAACTCAGTAATTTACTTTATTATAATAATTAATTTAAGCATTTTGACAATTTTGAAACACTATTATAGTAAAATTAATTATTTTAAAATGAAAAATGATAATTATATTAGTGTAAAATTGACAAAAAAAATACTATTTTAAATGACGTTAAAAAATTAAAGAACAAACGTACAAATTTTAAAACATAAAAAAATAAAGTTGCAAATTAACTCTTTTCTAGATGACATCGACAAAAAGTAAAAGGAAAAAAAAAGTTGAAAATATTAGTTGATGTTAGCTCAGTTCTATTCATTCCTTTTCAAGATGCATGCATGGCCAATTTCTGCAACACAAAAATGTCAACGGTTGTGCGTCTCTGGGAAGAGGTAACAAATAGTTAATTTTTATTATTTTTAATGTAACAATTCACTCATTTTCTAGATGTGAGAATTATTTTAAAAGTTGAAAACATAATTTATGATAAAGGTTTGACTTTTTTATTTTATATATGGTTGACTACGGCTCACGTTTATTCGGTAGAAACTTGGCATATATACTGTTTATATAATATTAATAATAGTGCTGATGGAAACACACAGAACCGTTGAGTGTTGAAGCTTGAAGCTTTTCATTTGGAGACAGAAGAATCTCTACCCCATTTCAGAATTCATTCCTAAAAGTATGCTTGCATTGCATTTATACTTCCACACACTGAATCTGAACTTATGACACCTTTGTTGGTCTCCTTCACTTTAATTAAACACACATTTTCACTTTAATTAAAAAGAAGTGTGATCACAAAATATGAATTTGGGGTGAGTATGGTGTTGCAAAATGGAGAACATCCAAGGGAACATTCAAGGCCATTTTGTGAACTCAAACACTTTCAGTAAAATCTCAAATCCTGTGGGAAGTTGTGACACAAATAGCAGCACGTTTAACGTATTCAAAGCAATGTGAAGACTTCTAGCTGTCTCACTCCCTCTCTGCATTGATGGTACCAAAGCTGCTGAAAGTGCCCATAACACTGTAATACCTGCTCAAAAAATTTCCCTAACATTCATTTTCCATACCAAAATCAACCACAATTACTACCATTCATGCTCATTTCTTAGGTGGAAAAATGCATGTTTCATTTTACTAAATGCATATTTGATCATTCACTTAAAAAAGCTAACAATGTTGCCATCATTTTTTTTCCCCTTAAATTCTTTACTCTCTTCTATTAATTTCATCAGTTGCAAATTGAAAACTTTACCTGCTCCTGCAAACAGATGTGGACCTGGGAATAACTTCCCTGTCCTAATCCACGTGTTCAATCCTCCACCAACAGCTTCAAGCACCCCAAATCCAAGAAGTATGGATCCTGCATCATAGTGCCTATCCCTGTAAGAGCCTTTGATTAGCTCTTTCCTCTCCTGAATTTCAGAAGCCAATAACTTAGGCACTCCTCATGACATTCAGTATCCAAGTGTTTGAATTAGACTAAAACAACAAATAGCTACTTCAATTTTTGGATGTGATTTTAAGAACTAGAATCAATTCTGGTAGGTGTGTAACATTCAGTAATTAACACACAACTATCCCACAAATCTTATAGAGTTTTAATTAAATTAGAAAGATAACAATGGCAACAAAGGTAGGATATAGAGTTTAGGTTTAGGGTTACCTCAGTAAGTTGCTGAATTTTGAGTTCAATTTGTGATGGTGGCACTTCTAGTGGTGCACCTTCTGGAGTAACTGGGGTAGGTTTGAGTTGTTTCTTGAGTTCATTAATCTCATTCTGAATAGTCCTCACTCTCCTCCACTGCCAACCCAAATATCCTGCCCACAAGGTATACAAGAACAAAGAAGCCATCACAATGGGGTGTATGAGAGCAAAGGTTCTGCCCTCAAGTACCCCAAACTGCCCATCAACAACAAGTGCCACATCCTGTCTCAACAAAATCATGCCACAAAGTGAGAGACAAAATAACCCTTTGAAGCATGATGGGATAAACAACAACTAGGGGCATGTTCCTTGCCTTTTGGCCTAACAAGAAGGGGAGTGTGAGTGCTGTGAGGGAAAGAGAGGCAGTTTTGAGAACATTGCTGGATTGATCCAATATTTTGGGTGTGTTGAGAATGGTAGGATCTTTTGAAAGATTCAATCTTGAAGAGATTAGAGGAAGTGGATGAAGTTTTGTTGAATGCGGGTGTGGCTTGTTAGGAAGAACTGGAAGTATTAGGAAAGTGAGTTTGGAGGCCATTAGCATCCCAGGAAGGAAGGGTGAGGGAGGAGACAAAAGAAAGATCTGTGGGGTGAAAAAATAAAATGTTCAAGAGTGGAACAGTACATAGATTCTGATCTTTGATAGGGAGATTAAGGATTACACTTCATTGACTAAGTTTACATGGCACATGACATGTTGACATGTCACATGCATTACAGTATAATTAATGACACAGAAACTTAGAATACACATGGAAAGGGACAGGAAGGGGCTAGAGACAATGAGAAGGTGGGAAGATCAATTCCACAATCTTCAACACAACTTTGATGAACAGAGAGAAAATGAAAGATGAAAGAGATGATGTGTCATAATAAAAGTGATTCAAATAATTATGTGAAACAAAGATAACTTTATAATGCAAATTGTTAGCATTAATTTCGAAAGGAAAAACTAGGAGGAACATCTAGTGTTGTTTCTTATGTGGAATAGCTGAAATCAAATTTGTATAGAAGCGTTTATTATATAAATAATAATATCGTAATAGAAAATTCTGCAAATGAGACATGTAAAATGTAGACTAAAGAAGATTAAAAAAATGACAATAGTGATTTGATCCAAGTGTTAAAGGGACTTCAATTCAATTTAAAACAATGATAATATTCATTATAAATATATAAAAACTATAGTTTGAAGTTTGTGTCTCATTGAAGTCTTGCTCAAATTAACTTTTTCTATTAATTTTGTTGAACAATAACTTTTAGGACGTTACAAGTTATTATTTATATAATAAAATTGTTATAACTAACTTGGGTAAAATGTATTTTAACTAATAGAAAGGATATGTGAATAGTATTTCTAGTCACTAAAGTAGGTTCTTTAGGTATTATTAGTCTTAATAAAAGTTAAGAAAATTTAATATTTTACTAAAATTATCTACTGTGTTAGAAGTTGCATATCTACCACATATGTTACAATTAAACTATTTAGAAATCTTAAAAAGTATTCACAAAACCAATCTTCACAATTTCAATCTTCATATATATATATATATATATATATATATATATATATATATACAAAATCTTTTTTAAATGGAGCTTAATAGCTCTCTTTGTTTTAATAAAGATCTGCCAATAAAAAAAATAAGGGATAAACACAAAGAAAGAACCTACGTTTTTTTGTAGATAAAAAATAAATAATTATTCATATAATTTAATCATTTGATCATAAAACACTAACATATGTTCGATTAGTTTATTCAATTAAGATTGCTTCATTTTTAACTTTTCGAAGAAACGAAAAATGAAAAATTATCTACATAATTTAATAATTTTCAAGAAAACACTAAGATGTGAGATACATTATCCTTTGTTAATTATTTGATAGGTAAATATATTTATGTAGTTGTCACCTCTTCTCATGAACTAATCTAATCTTTGTAGTAATAGTTTGATGGGTTGTATTTTTAAGCCCAGATGCTAATAATGAAATAACGACAAATTCTTCCTTCACCCTAATACATTCTTCCTGTACTCCAATATAAAATTTTAATTCCACAACTGTCTCTATCCGGTTCATATAGACAAAAAAATAAAAACCGGATGGCACCCCATCCGGTTCACATTTCAAAAAAAATACAATTGGATAAGTATGTCATAGGTTGTCATTTTAAAATAAAATAAGAATCGGATGACATCCCATCCGGTTGTCATTTCAAAATAAAATGACAACCGGATGGCAACCCCATCCAGTTGTCATTTAAAAAAAATGTCATTTTATTTGGAAATGACAACCGGATGACATACTCGTCCGGTTGTCATTTTGATTTTGAAATGACAACTGGATGGGGTGCCATTCGGTTCTCATTTCCAAATCAAAATGACAACCGGATAGAACCCATCCGGTTCTCATATATCAAATCGAAAAATTCTTCTGTTTGTCATCAACAACGCCCCAAACCCCAAATCAACTACTCTAATCAGCAATATCACTTACTAATTGCTAATAAACATCAAAAATTACTTACTTATTGCCTGTTTGAAGGATTAATCAAAGATTTAGAAGACTGGAAACAAACGGATGAAGTTAAAATGAAACTCAGATAAGGTGTCATCCGGTTCTCATTTTATTCTGAAATGACAACTGGATGACATACTCATCCGGTTGTCAATTTTTTTAAAAATGACACCCGGATGGGATGCCATCCGGTTCTCTCTTTTTTTGGCATTGTGAACCGGATAGGTGTGCTTTCTATATTGGGATATTTATGGAATTAAAAATCTGTATTGAGTGCAGGAAGCGTGTATTAGGGTGTAGGAAGAATTTGTCTGAAATAACCCACAGTTTTGGGGCTTTCACTGTTTCTTAAACTTATGGGCTTCTAGCCCATTAAGGACAGCATTAAGTCCAGTACTAACCTGCCATCTACTAAGCCCATACTAAGCCAAGAACTGAACGATATAGTACTGCAACAAGGTTCAAGGTTAAAAGTGTAATCTTTTTCATTAGTAGATACAAACATTGACTCTCTTCACTTTTCTTTCCATATGTACAGTACTCACATTGATGGATACAAACACAGAGCATTAGAACTCACTTAAAAAGCACTTCTTCCCCTTCCCTCTCCAAAATATTAATGTGGTAATTATTTTGTTTTTACATTTTTAAAAGATATTATCAACAATTTTTAAAATTAAATACATATTTAAACTATTTTTTTTAAATATTAAATTTCTCCAATTTTAAAAATATCATTTCTCCATATATGTTTTAATTCTTTGTTTTTATAGCCGTGAAAATCATTTATTACAACGTCCAACACCTAGGATCTCTTTAAACAAATTTAGTAGAAAGCATTTTTAGGAGAAAAAATATAAAAAAAAATTAAATGAACTTTTCTTTATGTAAAATTAGTTTATAAACTAATTTATAAAAATATAAAATATATACTATATGAGTTGTCTAAATTTTCATTTTTATGCATAAATTAATTTTAGTTTATGGAAAATTTTGTTTTCTTTTTTAGCTTTTTTAAATTACTATACTGAGAAGTTTATCATGCTAGAAATAGATATATATTTAAAAAAAAAAAAAAAAGGAGTGCAAGATAATGAATACTTCTCACATTGAGATACTTGTACACAAGTGAAGTCAAATTATCATTTAGCCGAAAATATATTTCAAGCACCTTTTAGAATGTTAGGAAGGCCTCCTAAATATACTTATTAAGTGATTAGTTGGATTTACAATTATAATATATCACACTAAATAATATAAATATTCAGATCAAGGCTGCAAATGCATGTAGTCAAATACAGCATATGTATTCAGAAAGGTATCCATCTATCTATCTATCTATATATTATGTATTACATACCCTTATAACAATAAGGTCCCAAAATAATATACATAGAGTCAATAAAAATTAAAAAAATTATGTATTTCTACATAGTTTTCTTGTTGCTAACATGATCTATTCACATACTAAATAAAATCGTGGAAAACATACATTTACTACAAATTTAAAACATTCTTTCCATTCATTTCTCAAATTTAAAACACATTTTTTTCACAAATAATGCTGATACAAACAATTAATTTATTTCAGTTATAAATTTTCTTAAACAACTTTTACTAACATTAGCATTGCAAATATCTAATCAAAAGCAAATAGCAAGTACCATTATAAATATATAGTAAATATGAAAATAAAAATTGAAGTGGAAATCACTATTAAAGTTGTTTTATAATAAACGTTTTTATAAACACCTTTGGGAGAAGAAAATAAAAAATATATAAATTAAAATTAATTTACATATAAGTTAATTTATAAAAACATTCTTATCAACTTATATATATATATATATATATATATATATATATATATATATATATATATATATATATATATATATATATTTACCTTAGCTAATATGTATAAGAGGGGGTAAATTAACCATTGTATCTATTACAAGCTCAACCAGTATCGCTGACAAGCATTTGTTAGAAGGGTAATGTTAGTTTAACACTACAACTTGGCAACTCCCATTTGACACTGGGGTATTTTTGTCAAAGTCTCCTACGTGGCAGGGTTATTTTTGGTAAATTGTGATTACGTTTGTTGTAACAACAAAGTGGGGAATTGGCTTTGAACCCTAAAAATGCAGAGTTCGCTAGCGCGGGCTTATTCAGCCTTTTCTTCTTCTCGTGTCATTCTCGCAACTCCTCTCATTCTCGCTTTTCGTCTTCTCATGTCACTCTCGCAACCCTTTCAAACATTTTTCTTCAACTGTTCTCCTTCAAGGATTCTCCTTCAAGCGTTCTCCTTTAACCGTTCAGTGTTCTCCTTCAAACGTCTTCATCTCGTTGGTGCGTCCTCTTCAGCGTGGTTGCTTATTTTTTTTCATTGTTTGGAGTGGTTGTTAAAGGTTGGTTATTTATGTGGTTTTTCATTGAAAAGGAACTGTTTTTGATGATTGAAATGTTCGTCTTGTATGATTTTCGTTTGCTATTTAGGGTTTTGGAGTAAAAGGTTGGTCTTTTGTAGGGTTTTTGTTGAAAAGGGAAGACTTTTATATGGTTTCACGGTTTAGGATTTTAAGGGAGACCTTTATTTGTATGATTTTTGTTAATGGTTGTGATGTTTGAATATTTATGTTTCTTGAGTGTATGGTCGGCAAAAAGACGAACTGTGTTGTGTGGTTATCTTTGAAGTTTTTTGTCCTTATGAATGAATTGGTTGTTTGAAATTATTAGCATCGGACTTAGTGGCCAAAACTAAACTAAGGTGTCCCCTCATTACATAAGAAGTAACCTGTGTTGTTATGTTTAGAATACGAGCACACGAATATATTTAGTGTTGCCAAAACTTCAACTAAGGTGTCTCGTCATTACAGCACGAGTAACCTTTAGTGTTTTGTACAGTGACTCTGATTATTATTTTTGAAAACAATTTGGATTACCTCTTATGTAATTAGTGGATACTTTAGTCAACGTTTTGGCTGTTCAAGACAAATATGTTCGTGTTTTTTGGTTTAATGGAATTGTTTGTTGTTTTTGTAGCATTACAATGGCTTCTTCTTATGTCGATATTCGTGAACGATCCCAAGTGGACAATATGATTTATTTGTAGTGTGCATAATTGATTTTCATGATGAAAATTTTTGAAATGTCATGTCTATATTGACTCGTTTACTTACTTGTAAGACTGTATTCGAGTCTGCCACTGCTGCAATACGAAGTATCTATTGCAGGTGAATAAAATTTTAACTGATGAGCAGAAGGCTACCATAAAAGCAATGTCATTTGGTTGACTCGTCATGATAGAAAAGCAACTCAAAATAAGCAGGGGGTTGTCAAGGAGCTCTCCTATAGATTTGTTGAGAAAGAATGTGGTTTTCAAATTAGGTCGGATGTAGTTTCGTTTTTATTAATTGATGTTTGTGTTGGTATTGGTTTGAGAATTGGTGGAGAGAAGGTTGACCTCAAAAGGGATTCAAGTGACTCCACCTCAGGAGTTTGTTTGCTTCAAACCATGTTATTATTCCTATGGCTTATGATGAATTACTTAAAAGTGTAAATGACTGTAATGTTGTTGAGTTTTGTAAATTGTACATTTTGTTAGCTCTTTCTGAATTTTTTTTGCCGAGCACAAAGGGTTCTGTATGTAGTAGACTCTTTATTGTTGTTGATAATGATTTTTGGTGAATTAAGTAAATACAATTGGGGTGGCGTGGTGTACAAATATCTGCTGCGAAGTTTATATGAAGGTGCTTCGTCCATTCGGAAGAAGCCAGTACCTTCAAATGTCTATATTGTTGGATGCACATACTTGCTGCAGATAATTTCTATAGTAAGTTCAGAAGTGAATTATTGATTTCGTAATAAGTGTTATGTTTTTTATGTTTTGTTATCAATTGTGTCATAGATCTAGGCTTGCGAACATGTGTTATTCCCAAAAGGAAAATGAGAAATGAGGGGTAAATTTCCTCGTATCCTTTACTAGAAAGATGTGAAAATAGGGGATAACCAAGTTCAGACAGCTTTTATTTCTAGTGTGATAAGTCTTTAAACTGTGATATTTTTTGTTTAATGATGATGACATTACTTAATAGTGCTGATTTTTACCATGAGCAGGTGGTTCCTCAATTGTCAATGTCATATGAAGAACTTCAATATGATATTGTCAAAGAAGCTTTAGAAAATAGTGGTGGTCAATCAAAGAAAAATAAAGATCATCTAAAAATTAAACGACTGGATGATCTTATCTTTGTGCAAGACGAATTAATTTTGAAGCTTCAGAAGGAGGTCATTGATCTAAGGAAATTGGTGAAGGATAAACGAAGATCTCAACCCTCGTATAAGATGGCGTCTCTCCAGTAAGAACCCTAGCAACATCCCCAGGAACCCCATCAGCATCCCTATCAAGAACCCTAACAACATCCCCACCAAGAACCCCACTAGCATCCCCTCTAAGAACCCCACTAGGATCCCTACCAAGAACCCCACCAGCATCCCCATTAAGAACCCCACCAACATCCCCACCAAGAACCCCACCAGTAGAAACCCCAATACCAACCCCGACACCAATACCAGCTCCAACCTAGGACTAATAGCACGTACCCCATCTCCAACCCCACCACCAATCCCAACAACGACAACAACAGCAAACAACACCAGCAAAAACAGCAACATCAACAACAACAACACCACCACCAACAACAACAGTAACAACAACAGCAACAACAACAACAACGACAACACAAGCAACAACAACAGCACCACCAACAACAACAATAGTAGCAATAACAGCAACAACAACAGCAGCAACAACCCAAGATACAGTGACAGGAGCACTGACGAGTCCAATGAGCATCTTCCCCAGCATTCCAACACAACGATTTAATTCTCTGGCAGGGAGGAAGCGTGTTAAGTCCTGTAAATTAGGTCATCCTTTTACTGAATATTCGAAGAAATGAAGACGATCTGCACGAGTTGTTGCAGGGAATGTAAAAACTCCTCCGAAAAATTGATTGTTGTTAATGTCTTGGAACAAATTTCGTTTAACTTATTATGATTTTAAGAACTTGTTATTGTATGATATTGGTTTAATGTGATGGATTTAGGTGGATTTCAACTTATTTACATATCTGTGGAATGTTGTAAGATGTTATGTTAATCATTTTGATTTGGTTATGAAATTTATTTGCCAAAATGGTCGTCAGAAACAGAGTACCGTTTAATCGCCAAAGTTCACCATACACAAAGTTTACCTCAGTGAGCACATATCACCATACATAGAACAAACAAAAACATTCAAACAAAGCAAACCTAAACCCCTTACAAAAAATCATTCATTTTCCACAAACAATCAACAACAACAATGTAAAACGACCATTAAAACAACCTTTTCCGTCAAAAAGAACATAAAAGACCAAACTTAGTGCAAGTTTAGGCGACTAAACACACATGTGTTTATCAGTACACAAAACTTATACTAAGTTGTCACCTCGTTAGAGCATGGGTAACCACTGATGTTTTGTAAGATCACAACCACTTAGTCAGGGCATACCTCAATCAGCACACATCACCGTACACACAAGAAACAAAAACATTCACACATCACAAAACTAAAACCCTAACAAAAAATCATTCCTTTTGCATCAACAATCAAGAACATCACTGTAAAACAACATTTTCCATCAAAAACAACATCAAAAATTAAACTTTACTTCATCCATCACAAACCGCAGACAGAAAATAAAGAACAAAACTGTTAAACAACCAAAAATATTTCCTTTTGCCATCAAAAATCACATAAAAGAGCAAACTTTACTTCACCAACCACAAACCCCAAACGGAAAATGAAGAACAAAACTCTTAAACGAAGAACAAATTTGTTTAAGCACCAAAAATACTTCCTTTTTCTATAAAAAAATCACAGGAGACGATAGAGATCAACCTTTATTTCCTTTTCGAAAAAAATATGACATAAGAAAACCAACCTTTACCCTAAACCCTTGAAAGGGGACGAAAACGCAAAAGGAGAAAGACGACAGTACAAACACGAAAGTGGCAAAACGAAAACCAGAGACGAGGGCAGAGAGTCGACGGCTCACCCAAGATTGAGTGAGAGAATGATAACGGAGCAAGAGGAGGGTCAAGGTGCAAAGCAAGACAAATGTGCCCCTTTTGGGAGAGTAGGAAGACGAAAGAACGAATGATGGAATGGGGAAATGAGCACAAAGAACGATGGGTCACCCTTATCACCGAGAGAACCAACAAAGAAGAAGACGAAGGGTGGAGGTGCACAGCGAGGGAAATATACGCCTTTTGGGATTTTGGAGTCAACTAAGAGTCACCTTCCACTCTAGATTTTGTCACATTAACAATGTCAAATGAGAATTGCCATGTATCAGTGTCAAAATAATATTATTCTTATTAGAACCATCCAAAGAGAGGGTATGAAACTATACTTGCTTAAACTTTTTTTCCCAATCTATTTTCTTATAAAGTACTACTAGTTACTTTACCAGTATATTGGTATAATTTTTTCATTTAAATTTTCTACAAAAGTCATATAACGAAAGAACGATTTTATTATAATACCAAAATTTTTTATTTTAATTAAAATTATTTTTATATAATACGATTTTAATGAAAAAAATATAATAAAGATCGTACTAACATGACAGTGAAATAATTATATAAAAAAATTGTATTGAAATGATACTTTAATCTAGACAAACAACTTAATTCAGGAACAAAAGATCGAAAGATATTTTATTTAATTCTAAACATGTAAATACATACATAAATATTAAAAATAAACAAACTTTATTTAACTGTAAATATATAATATATGCATAAATATTAAAAAAAATAAAATTATTTTTTATCTTTTTCATTTTAATTTATGTTAAAGCTTGTTTCGACATTAAGTTTTTTTTTTCTATTAAAGTACCATACTAATTTTTCAAATAATTATAGACGTATATTTATTTAGTGTTATTATGAAATTCTCCTCTCGCCATAAATGTTTTAAAAGAAATCGTGTCACGTAATTACAATTTATTTTGATAAAACTATTCACTCTAACAAATATTTAAAAAAGAAAAAATTACAACCGAATGGAGATTTAACCTACTTCACTAATATGTAGGTAGTAATTTCACAGTAACTTTCTGAGCATTGCCTGCAGCCTGTTGCACTGAATAACAGTGACAGTACAATCCTGTTGCCATGCATCGATTGCTTCATTAATTTCATCAACTTTTCGGACCTGTGCCTCTCACTTCCCTTTTATGTCTCTCTTTCCTCACTGCATTTCAAACTTCAACAAAATCTTTATGTCAATGTAAGTGCCAAAATCCCCCATGTGATCTCCAATACAATAATAAACTTTCAATGTACAATCATGGTAAATCGTCCGCTTCAATTTGAATCCTACACTGACGTATGATGTTTAACAACTTCTATATAAATAACCATCATGCTTCATACTCTGTAAGAACTGACATTGAATATGTCCCATTGTTAAAAAAGCTGCTAAGAATCATTGCTTATATAACTAATAATTTTTATATAAGAGCTATCATATCTATTTTTAAAACTTAAGAATCTCCTAAACAACCTATTAGAATTGTTCCAGTGACGATGATAAGTGAAGAAAAAGAAACACAGTTAATAGAAATGCATGTTTCATGCAAGCGGTAGATCAGTGCTGCAGAAATAGATACTATAATATAAAGAGTGAAAGACAAATATATGGATCTCATTTTGAGCTGATGCAAATACAAATAATCGTTGTGCAGGTTCAACCAATTGGCCACATTATGCAGCTTTTGGAGGCTGCACCAAATCCTTAGTTTCTCATGCATTTGTCGTATTTACTACTGATTTCGTCATTAATTTGCAGAATCATACGTGTCAACAATACATAGAACACCTCAAAAAGTTACTAATTAAAAAATATATACATAAAAAGCTAGAAAACCTAAAATTCACGTGTTGTACGGAACACAAGAAGATGCATGCAATAATATACCATGTTGTGTTTTATTTGCTGATGTGAAACATTATTACGACAAAAGCAAAGGATGAAACAGTCCAAAAAGACATATTGGGATGATGTCTTGGCATTATGCTTTATTAATCAGTGAAGTGAGGTCAAGAAGATTTGTCTTCTATTCTTAGCAATCACTGGGAATGCTTATGGGCAGTTTTTGCACTGTTTTTTTCAATTTTGTTTTGGATTTTGACCAGAAGTTTCTTCTATTTGGAATTTCAATATTTCTCACCACTTATAGAGATTCCTCTGCTTGACTTTAATGTTAAAATCAAGCATAAAATAATGACACATAGAAAAGTGTTTTACTTACATCAGAAGAAGCCTCTCAAAGTTGAACCAGCAGCAATAGTAGTTAGAAAGAAACCCACCACAGCTCATACCAATTGGAGGAGAACTGATATTATTATATTCAGTATAATTGTGTCCACAATTTCTTCAGCTCTTCATTGTTGCAAGGGCTAAATTATGAGAAACAAATCGAGCCATGCATAAAGGTGATGTAGCTGGACAAAAAATAATAACAAATAGTGTGAAAACATAAAAAACAAAACCATAGTCCATGAAACTATTGTTATTATCTTTTATTAATACGCCTTATTTTGACTTTCTTTTCTTATTTTTCAAAATTTATAAAATGGTTGCGAAAATATGAGAAATAGATAACACATGTGTTATTTTCATCCGTTATGAATAAATCTTTAAAAAATAAGAGACGCGATATGCATGTGATGTTTTTATAATTATTAAAGCAAGCATAAAAAAATATTTTCACAAAAGGCACTTACTTATTTTCAAAAATAGTTTTTCTGTGTCTTTTTCATAGCTACGACTACTTACAAGGCATTTGTTTCTTTACAAAAGAATACTTCAAACATCACAGTGGAAATATTTTTTTTTTTTAGAGATTTCGTAATTCTAATGCTTTGAAAACGAGATCAATAATTGAACAAGTAAACATAGCAGTTCATTTACCATATTATGTTAGTGAGAGAAGGAGAATAAAGTTTTCAAAAGACGACTATGGTTAACTTGACTTGTGTCACAACATGAATCACTAAATGATCGATCTCTTAACAATAAGACTTTTTCTAACAGTTAATTAATTAAAATTAATTTTGTCCATTATGGTTAACTTATAGAACTAACACTTATAAAAAAGATGAAATTAATTAAGATTTTTTTAAAGTTAAAAATTAAAATTATAGATAAATTAATTGAAAGTGGGGATATTCTATGAAAAATTATTTTTTAATTATTATCATTAACTTTAGTTAAACTAATATTAAAAATAAATTTTATTTAGCATCAATTTAACTAATATTACCTATTACTAAACAATTAAATGTTATAAGTTTTGAATAGATGAAATTGATATTACGTTTCTAATTAATTAATATTTTATATATTATTCGTCTTTTTTTTAACAGCAAAAAATAAAAAATATATTATTCGTCTTAATATGGATTTAATCTATATTAGTAGCGTACGCTAGAAACCAATATAAAAATTATAACGTGATATACAATAAATCATGAGTTAGCAACTATTACTGTGATATACAATAAATCATGAGCAAGCAACGATTATTTGTAGTTTATATCTATATTTTGGCATACTTTAAGTTTAGATTTTATCGTAGTGGTAATTTTTTGTTAAAAATAAATGTTATTTAAAGATACTTCTCACTGAAAATTAGTTTTAGGCCTATAACAATGTTTAATCATCAAGTGGACAATTTTTGTGAATACAGATAAAATTATTCAATTGGAAAGAAAGTAGAATGAAAAAAAGTACCTAGTCACGGACTAATGGATGGAATTTGACGTCATGAATAGAGAAACAAATAAAAGATATATAATTAATTAATCTGAAAAAGTCATCTTTATTATATAATAAATGAAAGTTGATGCCGTGAATACAAACAAGAGGAAGCCTTGAAGAAAATCTCAATTCAGTTTGGGGAGGGTGTATTTTTAAGTTAAAAAAAAAGTTCAAAATTATGAGGCATAATTCAAAAAATCAATTTCCATTATATAATAAAATAACCATTCAAAATTGTATTTTCATATGCCAATATTATTAATATTGATAAAACATGCTATTTTTATTCTATATTATAATGAGACATACTATTTCTTTGGTTAAACAATCCAAATTGTTTCCATTTAATAATTTTTTTCTTCTTATCTTCCTTTCATAGATTATCAAACAAGTGTTATTTATTTAAGAAGCTGGCGTAAAAATTCAATTTTTTAGCTAATAAATAGTTCTTTTAAGAGCTCATAATAAATAGTGTGAACATATAAAAACAAAAACTTTATTTTCCAAAAACAAATTGTATTTTCCTGTTTAAGAAATAGTTAAATTTATAAAATATCCTTCAAAAGATGTAGTTGTGAAACCTAGGAGCTAGATGGTTGAAATTGTGGAGAGTAATGTACAGAGAACTCAACTTGCAATATGGTAGAAAATAAGGAATAAAAAAGAGCAAACAACTGAATTTTAATATGAAAAACTTTCAATAGGAGAAAAGAAAAATTTCGATAAAAAATATATTACAAATTTGCATTTCAAGTGTTTCTTTTTTGTATGTAAGGATTAAAGCATCTTTTTTTTTTTACCTCTAATTAATTAATATATTTGTTATTGTTGATAAAAAAAAAATAAAGTTGCATTTTCAGATTATAGTTTTCCTCTAAAATTTCTCTTTTCAAATTTCTTTGTGTTCCATAAAAATATATATATATACCCAAATCGAACTAAAGTAAATAATATTGGTGAATTTTATGATGGACTGAAAACTTAAAATATGAGTTATAGACGTCTCGAATCAAATAGGCCCTTAAACTTTTATTATTAGTAGTAGTAGTATATATATTATGGGAACATAAATAAAAATGTTTATCTATCTATTTCTTTCTATATATAGAGACAGAACTTATCTCATCTTCATGCTATAAATATATCCGGTGAGGAAGTTATACGCGTAATTGAGAAAAAAATATTAATTCTTTTCTTACACAATAAGTATTAACTATTCAATTTTATCATAGATGGTCAATTTAAAATACATGGAAGTCTTGTATAGAAAATTCTCTCTTAACTTTCCGTTAATACATCTGTGTATATATATGGTTTGAGTCAAAATATTTTTCGTATTTACAAAAGAATAATGAACGCAATTAATTATAAATTTAATTTTATTATCAATAAGTAGCAAATGGTTGGTCACGTGGCAGCACATGATCGGGTAATTAATGAAACAAAATTTAAGTTTTGGTTTCCATGCCAGCCAAATAAAACGAATTATTAGGTTTTAAAAGGAAAAAAATAAAATTGCGATGGTTCTTTCACCTAATTCCGTGTTGAAAGAGAAATTAATAAACAGATTACGTGACACAATGTGCTATATATTGAGCCCTTACCACCATGTTGAAATCCAAAATTGAGTTGCAGAAGAAGAATAAACACGTAGACATTGAATTGAACAGAATCATCACACGTAGGTAGATGCAAGCATAGATTAAGGAGAGGAGCAAGCAATAAGAGAGTTTATATCTATCCATTGTCCTCAAAACCAGACACACACAACACCACATAACTCTGCTTCTCCTTCCTTTATCTAAATCTTCACACATTTCACTCCCAATCTCTTCACCAAAATGAAAATGTGATTTTTTTTTTCTCACCCAATCTTGCTGGAACACTAGATACAATATAGTGATGAAAGCCCAGTTGTAGAAATTGGATTTTGGAATCATGAGAGGTTACAACATCGTATTCCTGGTATTCCTGAGTTTGGTGGTTGGTTTCGTAATTCGGTGGTTGCTGTTCAAAACGGGATTGATACACAGCGTAAGAAAAGTGTTGAGAAGGGTTCGGGATTGGTTCCACGTGTACCAGTTCCTCAAAGTTCCCGAATTCGACCAAGCCGTGCAGCGGAATCACTTTCACCGCAAAGTGTCTCTCTATTTGCATTCTCTTCCTTCAATAGAAGACGCTGACTTCACCAATCTCGTTTCCGGTCACGACCAAAACGACATCGTTTTGCGCCTCGACCCTAACCAAACCATCCAGGATCATTTTCTCGGGGCCACACTCTTCTGGTTCGAACAAAAAACCGAACCGGACCGGGTTTCCTCCTTCGTTCTCAAAATCAGAACAACCGATAAACGCCGAATCCTCCGCCAGTACCTCCGCCATATCAACACCGTCGCCGACGAGATGGAGAATCAAAGGAAGCGCCATTTGCAGTTGTTCATGAACGCCGCCGCAAACGAAGGCGGCAGGGGAGAAACGCGGTGGAGATCAGTTCCGTTCACTCATCCAGCGACTTTTGAAACGATAGTGATGGAAAAGGATCTTAAGAACAGAATCAAATCTGATATGGAATCGTTTCTCAAAGCGAAGCAATACTACCGTAAACTCGGCCGCGCGTGGAAGCGAAGCTTCCTGTTGTACGGTGCCTCCGGCACCGGAAAGTCGAGCTTCGTCGCTGCCATGGCGAACTTTCTCCGCTACGATGTGTACGACGTGGACCTCTCGAAGATTCGCTGCGATTCGGATCTTAAGTTTCTCCTAATGGAAACGACAGCGAAGTCGATCGTCGTGATAGAGGATCTCGACCGATTTCTCGAAGCGGAAACGGAATCTGCGGTTACGGTGAGGGGGATCCAGAGCTTCATGGACGGGATTCTGAGCGCGTGTTGTGGTGAGGAGAGGGTGATGGTGTTCACGATGAACAGCAAGGAATGCGTGGACCCGAACTTGTTGCGGCCGGGTCGGGTCGACGTGCACATCCACTTTCCGTTGTGCGATTTCTCGGCATTCAAAACGCTTGCGAGCAGTTGCCTCGGCGTGAGGGAGCACAAGCTGTTCGCGCAGGTGGAGGATATTTTCCGGCACGGCGCGAGTCTCAGCCCCGCCGAGATCAGCGAGTTGATGATCGCGAACCGGAGCTCGCCGAGTCGGGCCATAAAATCGGTAATCGGGGCGCTCCAATCGGACGGTGATGGGAGAAAGTTCGCGGAGATGATCGGACGGCAGATTGGGGTTGATGACGTGGACGAACGGTCCTTTGGCTGGGACGAGTTATCTACGGTTAAGGATTCGCGGAAGTTCTACGGTTTCTTCAAAAAACGGAACGTCAGAAGAGCCAACTTCCCCAAAGTCCAACAGCTTGGCCCATGATAGATCATGACAATACATAAAAATTGAGAGGCAATAAAAAACAGAAAGAGAAAATTCTCTTTTTATTTTTTTCTTTTCAATTCTGGGGCAAAGTTTTACATAATTGAAAAATAATAATGCATTTATTGGTAGGATACTTCCACCCGAAAAGTATCCATATTGGTCCCTAGGAAATTATTTCCAATGGGATACTTTTAGTGACTGTAAAAATTTAAATGATAGAAATAGAAACTTAGCATGCAAAAGAAAACTACTTCATTGTAAAGTTTTATTATAATTAAATGAGGACTCAATTGTATAAATTTTACATTAGAAAAAAAGAAAAAAAAAATACATGTATCCTTTCTCATTGTTTACATTAATCTACAATTTGATTTATTATCTTTAAACTTGTTAACTTGAAAAATCTTGACTTAGAATCAGTTATATTAGTATATATATATATATTATGATTATACAAATTCTTAAAATAAAGTATATCTAAACAAACTTTTAAACTATCATTAATTATAAACTTCTTTCTTATGTCACTATACAAGAATATTTAATGTATAAGTACGACCATCATCATAATTGTAACAGACAATAACAGGTAAAGGTGAGTTAATATCACTAAATATACTCCTATGTAACATTATTCTTATGCATAAGTCGAGATAATGGAAATGAACAATTTTAATCACTTATTATGTGATAATTAAATATGAGATATTTTTCATAAGATTCTAAAATCATATTAAACAAATTTCATCAAAAAATTAATATTTGGTATATATTGAAACTATTAAACTTTACTTACTTTATGATTTTAATGTTACCATGACACAACATTTGTTATTTAACTATATAAACACTTCTTATAAAAAGATATGAAAATTTTTGTAAATTTCTCATAATAATATATGAAATTTTATTAATGTAGTTATATAACTATAAAGTCGAGATACATTAAAATATATTGTATTTATTGTCACCATTTAAGGCTTTCTACCACTTCAAGTATCCCTACACTATTTATCTTAGTTAAACCTTTTATATATATATATATATATATATATATATGATTTATTTAAGATCTATTATTCAAGAAGAACATATATTATGTATATATCAGATCATGTATTTAAATATTAACCATAATTAATATTATCATTTATACATTATATCATCCATAAACATGTATAAAAAAACATATAAATATATAACATATATCATTATCACTCTCTATTAAAATAGTTGTACTGGTTAAAACTAGTAGGGTTTCGTAACTAACTCATAAAACTTATAAATAAGTTTTCCGATTTGTAAAATAGTAAGAGATATATACAGTTTCAGAAAAACAAAAAGGAGTACCTCTTTGTTTCTTCGTTCTCTTAATTTCTTTTCTCCTTTCCTCTCCCAAGCTTACACGTCTTCATCAGTGACGATTTGGAGAGAAATACAACCCTCAATAGCTCACATTGTTTTTGCCTTAAAGGCTTCTGAACGTTCTGAGGTGCCTAGAATACTCGAAAACACTTTCTAAGCGTTGACGCACGTGTCCTTCCATGGGGCTCACTTTCCTTTCATTATGGGGCCTATTAATGGGCCTCAAAAACTTTTGATGGTATTAGTTAGATTAGGTCATCTTTGTCATTCTTAAGCATTAAAAAAAAACACTTGTGTCTTTTTCAACTCTTGAGCAATATCTTCTAAAAAGATATAATTGTTTCAATATTCTTTTTTGTTTAAATTGCAAATCATTACTTAAACTATAATACTTCACTTGAGCAACCAACTCATCCTCTAAATAATGTAAGATAGTGAATATTCATTATATATCACTTGAACAGACAATATATCAATTAAATAATACTTAATTTGAGAACAACTCCAAACAATTTCATTATAATTCTCAAAAATTTCTAACGTTCAAAGATTATATTAATTCTAAATTCAACAACAATACTATTTCTAATTTACATTTTCATAATAAGATCTTTATATAATCACTTTTTTGACCGCTATAAACCAATTAATTTAGAGAAAACTTATTACCTTACTTTAAAATTGATGCTTGAATCTATCCAACAATTTAATTGACATTCTCTTTATCCTATGCAGGTAAGTTCTTAAATAACAAACCTATACCGTAAATGTTCTCTCTAATCATTCTTACAAAAAAAAAAAAAAACATAAGACTCTATTCAGCAAAACATCTACAATTAAAATTTAAGGTTTGTTTAGAAAGAATGAAGAGGAAGAAGAAAAAGTTTAGTATAAAATGAAATATTTTATAACAAATTAAGAAATAAACATGTAATATATAATTTATTCTAAAATCTATCAATAAAATATTAAAATGTTACATTATCTATCACTTTTAATAATTTGAAATTTCATACAAATAAGAGTGTAACAACGATTGTTTCAATTTCAATTTTCCATCAATCGTGTTAATTAAAAAGGTTATTTATTATTATATTCTGAGTTCACATTTTAGTTTTGAAATTTTCACGGTCAAAAGTACTACCTCTGAAAGAAAACAATCAAATCGAAATTAATAAAATTTTATTCAACGTCATGAGTAAATGATTCCAGAGTCAACCTGCAAATGAAAAAAATTACATTTAAAAATTGTTGTTGATTAATTATAATAGTTTTTATATTCAGATGATCAGTATTATAAGTCAAGCAACATAATGCTTTCACTGTCAACACCTCGGCCCTACTAATTTAAAAATGTGCAATTTCTGACTTATTCTAATACTATTTTACGAAGCTTTTAGATTTAGGGTCATAAGAAGTATAAAGGTACAGTTTCCTCATTTTTTTTTTCTCTAAAATTTTTAAAGTATTATTAAATTATTTTTTGTTTCTTTAAAACTCTATTACAAAGTTTTTTATTTTTCCAAAACTTTTTAAGCTTTTAACTCCTCTAAAATTTTGAATGAGTTCCACCACTGCCTTAATTAAAGGATATCTGTTTCTTTATTATAAAAGAAATATAGTGTTCATCTAATAAAACACATTAAAACAATGTTTTTTTTCCTATTCACTAATTTAGTGTATGAGAATAAAATTATTACAAAAAAAATATTTTTTCTTTAAAATTCACCCAGTAGTTATATATATATATATATATATATATATATATATATTCAAGAGTGATATTATCTTTTTCTTGGATCTATAGAAAAAATATTGAAATTTTTTTCTTTTATTCAAATTATATTCTTATCTCTTCTATTTTTTTTTAATATCGTGAGTTATTTTTTTATCTAATTTATGTGTGCAATGTCTCTTACATATATATATATATATATATATATATATATATATATATATATATATATA
>Ga0209700_104004_pt1 | contig 27332 bp, 16 predicted proteins | sample SiratroredBW_FD_187528 | JGI IMG/M metagenome (GOLD analysis project Ga0209700, IMG submission 187528) | Root nodule microbial communities of legume samples collected from California, USA - Siratro red BW (SPAdes) (version 2) | ecosystem: Host-associated > Plants > Roots > Nodule | place: USA... | reverse complement strand
TTTTTTTTTTTTTTTTTATTTGAAAAAAAATTGTGCTTACTTTATATTATAGAAATTCGCAATCAAGGGATGTTGGATAAAGAATGATACCTTTAGGAGAGGTTTATGTGCCCTTTTTATGTGTATGTATCTTGAGTTCCGTCACTGTTACAATTTATTTATTATTTAAGTTCTTTAGTGTATGCTATGATTTTTTTATTTTTTTAAGTATACTATGATTCAAATTAAGCATAAAAACTACTAACATATGGATTAATTGGTAGGAGATTGCTTTAGTTTTAACAAAAAAAAAATCTCGAATTCAAATTCTACATATATTTTTGACATTATTTTTAATAATTATTGTTAAAGACTAAAATCTCGAAGAAGAAAACATTGTTAAGGACTAAAATATTGTTAGTATAATACTAATAATACTAATAATATTATTGATATTATTTTTAATAATATTTTCTATTCTTAAATCTTCTTCATTTCCTTTATGAAAGACAATGTCCATGTTGATTTCCTTTTTATCATCTACCATTCACACTATCTGGTTTTCTTTCTTCCTTTTTTCAATTTGAATACTCCAAATTCCAACTTCACCTAATCGTCTTTGCATTGTACTATTGTGCCATAAAATTTCCCATGGTACATACCCTTTGTCCTATAACGAATAACTAACTTCAGGTAGTTGAGAAAATATATTTTATTTTTGTTTTGTTACTATTTATAAAAAGTGTTTTTATGTCATTTATAATAATTTATATAGTAAATGATAACAACATTAAAATGTTTTGCAGATTCAGTTGGGAAGAAATTTAAATATTATGTCTTTTATGTGTACTGTGTTAATTTGGCTTGTGGCCTTTGGTTGTAAGACTAATTTAGTCATCTATTAATTTGTTATTCACCAGTTTGCATAATTGTTACTTAAAACAGTTACATTTTTTGGAAGGTATGTTATTAGGCAGCATTTTGCATGATTATTTTAATGAAATACACCCAAAAAAATTATTTTGTAACAAGAGGAGAAAATATTAATTAAGCAAAGCAAACAAAAAAGAAAAGAGAAGATTTTTTAAGAAAAATTGTATCTAGCCATATCAATAATAGGACAAAACTTACAAATAAGTTTTTAAGGTATTAAATTCTAATAAAAGATACTTGTATTAAAAAATTATATTTATGTAGCCAGAAATGACTTTTTTAACTATAACTTGATTAACCTACCCTCCTTGGTCAATAAAACTTTCACACAGATAATACTTCACAAATTAACAATATTAAAACCAACACTCTTTTGCACTCAAACTCATAAACAAAAAAAGGAACTAAAATAGTACCAAAATGGAAAAAAAATAACAAACTTGAACAGAAAACAGAGTACACCAGAACAACAAAAGATTAAAAACTAGCTAAATTTTTATACTAATTGAGATTATCAAAACCTTAATATTCTTCAAAGTGAGGACACCAAAAGCATGGATGTAGTGCCTATCAAGGATATTTTTGCGAAAAGTGATAATCTCTTTTGAATAGCACAACAAAAAATTAATGTAAGTTGGAAATGTGTTATGTATATGCTAGTATGTTAGAGTTAATGATATTAATATAGCCACAACAAATGAATCTATTAACAACTTTTCTATTTCTAATACTAATTTTAAATTTCCCTTCATTTAAATATATAAGAGATACATAAATCAGCCATTTACCTTATAAATAAAGTATTGCATATTATGAGCTCTAAAGCATATATCATATTTTTCTAGTTTCTGATTTATAGAAATGTATATGTTACTGTATATGTATGAAAAGAATATGTATATTATTGAAATGCAAAGTATGACAGAAAATAATTCCTTTACATAAACATGAATCCTTGAAAAGGAAAGGGAAAAATGGAATTGTAGCAATAATTCCACCATCTGAAAAGAAAAGAAAAAAAAAAAGATTGATGATTGGGGCGGTGAGGTTGATATTAATGGGAAAGAACAGAATGGGCTTATCCAAGAAAATAAGTTATCACAGCCACTCAGTAACCATAATAGTGCCAATTATGTGCGCAAGTGCAACACTGCCATTTTGGTTCCCCTCTCACCCCTCCCACTTCATCTCTTTCCCATTGGTTCTTTGCCCAAAAGTGTTGAACAAATCACATAAAAAGGTTCCTATCTACAACGGGACTGCGTCACTAACCAAATCATTCATCTATTACTTTCCAACCAACCAGACTGTGCATATACTTACTTAACCAAAAACCATGAATCCCTGTGAATGGAGCAATTAATTAATCCCTGTGAATGGGCAACCCTGACAATTTCTTTTATTTTAAAAAATTTGTTTATGGTGAACAAGTTATGGGTAATAGCAGAAGCTACTTAAGATGGTGCTCTAGTGCTGTTGAGCAATGTGCATTGATGATTGAATAAGAAAACATTAGTGGGTAGTGCCCTATAACACCTGTGCCCTCATCCACCCTACCTTACTCGACACACATGTTATACGCATAGGAAACATTTCATTTTTATTTTACACGCCCCTTTCCATTACCCATATCCTCTCTTCAACATTTCTTCAAGCACCTTGTCCCCATCCTCACTCTCATTCATTGCATGCCCTCTTTCTCCACCTATCAAATTTCATTCTCCTCAAATTGATCACCCATTTCAATTTTAAACCCTCTTCATGGGTTTTTCTGGCTTATTCACACACATTACTTAATTCCTCCCATATTGTTTATATAGCTGTTTTGTCAGTATTGCTGGGACTCAACCCATGCCTTTATGCTGCTAATGCTTATATTATGTTGGTTTTAGGGCTCCAATCCCAACGTAGTCTTTCTGTCTTTCTTGTTTACTTTTTATTTCTCTGTTTCTTCCCCTCTCACGTGTTTAGAGATTATAAACTCCTTCGTGATGGGGATTGAGCTTATATGTATAAAATTCATCTGAACTTGCATGCGCGTTTAAAAGCATATTTTTGTGTGTTAGTGAGTTTTCAAACCACTTTTCTACTCATTGTCCTAGAGAAAATGGTGAAGCAATTACTACTACTTATATACCTTTTATTAAAAATTACGCTAGAGTTACGTTAGTACGGCTGTGCCATTTAATTATTTAATTTTTAGTGGAACTAATATTTTTAACTTCTTAGCCATTACTGTAGAAATCAGCTAAGTTTACAAATACATATACATACATGCCTTAGGGTTTATAATTAAGCACTACAAAGTTCGATACTTTAAACGAAATTGCCCATAGTTTATTGATGGCGGTACACACCAAGGACACTTTCACCTTGGTTTTTCTAGAATTCTTCCTCGATTGTCCCAAAATTTAAAGGGTTGGTCCATCTATATATACAGTATAAATTTAATAAGCGTAAGTTATCAAGTCTCGAAGTCATAGTGAAAAGTAGTAATAGAAGTACAATATGTTTTGTGCTAAATTACTAAGATTTGGAAAAGTGAAGAACACTGAGATAATACTTGTAGTGGTGATGATATATGAGGATTCCGTATTTGATTTGGGTAAGTAAAGAATACAAAGACAATAGTAAACTGAGCATTCAGATTTGAGAGTATTATAATACATTTAGATATAACTAAGTGAACTTTATTTGGTGTTTGATTTTTATTTTATGTGAAAATTCGTTATGCCAACAATAGTCATCTCATGTTCCGAAACTTGCTAAAAAAATATGAAGGCCTTTAGAGAGGATACTACTGAATGCACCAATTCTACGTGGTTGAACAAATTATTTATACATTTGTGGTAACTACCTTATGTGAACAATAGATGAGAGGGGACCATTCTTAAACAGGGAAGACTTTTGTAAAGTTGTTCAAATTTCCTGATGAGGCATCTAGGCATCAGCCTTGAACCCCTAGGTTTTAATGTACCTTAGTGACATGAACAACCACGTCATCTAAAACCGCAAGCCACCACATCTCAATCCCAAAAGTTTGAATCTTTTGATGTCTTGTGATGCTTGAGACGTTGAAGAGGGTGATGTTAGAGCAAAAGAGGAAGGAAAAAGGTAGAAGAAAACAAATTAAGGTTGTTGCAAGTTACAAACATCTAATTCTTCAATATTTAGTGGATTGTGTAAGGATGATAAGATTGTTTGAATTAATAGATAGATACTAAGATTTGAAGGGATTTGAAAAAATATATATATGAAAGTTTGAGAATCATTTGATAAATGTTATAGATTTTTTTTATTTTTTTAATTGATATATTTGTGAAATTACTAATTGACCTTTATGGAAAAGAGTATTTCGTAATTTTCAACTCACTTATAAGAGCTGTTTCGTAATTTCTCATTTCATCCCTTCAAATCACATGAGGGAGGATCCCATCTTGCAAATCCTCTCAAATCAATGCAACCAAATATGCTTCATCCACAATAATCCATTTTCTTGAAACTTTCAAACAAATTAGTTTGTTTTTTTTTTTATATGTTGTTTAACTTTCTCATCTCTACTTAATGTGAGACTTAGACTTACACTTAAATACCTTAAATATACAGCTATCAAATTATACTCATATGAGCCTGGTCACCCTCACAAACTATTAGCTCTAATATCACTTGTTAAAAAAATTGATAGGAGAAATATATAATAGATTTCATAACAATGAGTCAAACCTACACAGAAAATTTACACTACCTTTAATCTAAAACATTATTACAATAAATCTATGAATTTTTTTTTCTGGTATTTACTCAACTTTTTTATTTTTACTTATTATGAAATTTAAAACTCAACTTTTTTATTTTTACTCGTTATGAACTCAAACTTAGGTAGTTAACACAAAATTTAGATTTGACTACTTAACACAAACTTTACATTTTGATGTTTTTTTTTTTATCATTTTACATTCATAATGAATAATAAAGAAAGAATAAAACATCCATAAGTGTGGATATTTTGTTTAATCGTCAACTCAACAAGGTAAAATGCGACAGTGATTCACCTTTTCAAAATTAAAAAAATTAAAATAAAAAATAATTTAAATGTTTATATTTATGGATTGTATTATTTAAACACGTAAATACATAATAATAATAATAATAATACTAATATATTTTTATTATTACTTCAGTCATTAATATTTACTATTTAAGTTTCAATTATTAATTACAATACAATAATTTATTATATAAAAATAATAAATCTTTAAATTTATCTAACTAGAGATAATAATTCACCAACTAAAAATTTTAAGAAATATTTCCATAAGTTTTTTAGTATATATATATATATATATATATATATATATATATATATATATATAATATAATAAAATAAAATAAAATAAAAATTATAAAAATTTGGTTAAATAAACTAAAATTTTCAGTTTGTCAAATCATGGCAGTCAACCCGTCTTATCTTATTTTCTGTAGGCCAATAATATGCTGAAGAAAAATAGACGAAGTGGACAAAAAATAAATCATATCATCCTTATTTGTCCACTAAATCTAAAAATTAATATTTTAAGTTTTTATGACTAGAAGCACTTACTTTCTTTTGTTTATGTAAACATTATCAATACAAATATTTTAAACGAAAATTACATGTAGTATAATGTTTGATGATAAAATAAGTTTTTTTTTTATACAAAGGACTAGTAATCCGATAATCCTAAACAAAATCTCCAACAACATCGGAGAAAATAGATTAAATTATATGTTTTTCGAATCATATATACTTATCGAAAAACTTTTCTATCAACCATTAGCATTAATTTTGAGTTAGAATTGAAAAAATGGGGAATCTAGTATGATTGGTTTCGACTTAATTGAAAATTTGTGTTGATCTAAACCCTTTTTTTTTTTTTCTTAATATACTCTTTTCATTTTTCTTAATTGAAAATTCATTTGGGTTTAAAAACTGCACATTTTACCGTTAAGATTTCACAGTTTTACCTATCTTACTAACTAAATTTCAATTTAATGATTTTTACCACTAATGTTCTGAAATTAAGTACACTTGACCTGTTCGTTTAATATCTATCTAATGTTAGTATCATGATGGCACAAGTGGTCTAAGTTGAAATGTTAAAAATAAAAAAATAAAAACATGGAAATTTTTTATTTAAATGACAACTAATAATGGTATTGAAAGTTCATGCGTTCTTCTTTTTCTCCTTTATTCATTCCGAGCTTCCACTTCTATAATTTCAAATTGGTCTTTCATTTCATTTCTTCTTCCCCACCATTCTTGGTTGCAGTTGCTCATGTGGGTTCCAATATACTTCGTTCCATTTCTTATTCTTCATTCTTTTGTTACAAGCCAAATGTCATAAGCATTACCATCTATTTTGTGAAGGAGAAGGATTTAATGTTACCAAGGTTTTGGAATATTGCTGCATTGTGTCTTGAGGATTATAATTGTATTATATTTTGTTATTTTGACATCGAATGTGAAATTTGATATCCAAACACAACCGATACAAAATCAAATAAGAGCATAAACAACATTAAACTCTTCTTTTTGAGAGTGTATGTTATGTAAATGATTATGCTTTTGACATTTGCCTCGTAGAACAAAAATGAAGGAAGAAGAACAATGAAAGAAGCAAATTTGGACCCACATGAACAACACTAAAAATATAATTTTGGGGAAAGAAAAATGGAAGAGACAAATTTGAGATCTAGAAGCAGTGACTTGCAATGAAAAATAACCTCATATAAGAGTGTAAAATGTATTTAATATTAAAATATCAGTGGCAATTTTTTGTCAAACTGAAATTCAGGTAGCAAAATATGCAAAAGTGAACATCACTGATAAAATAGGTGCTTTTAATTTTGAAAGTGATATATAATGCAATATTTTTAAAATATTTTTTTTTTACAAACAATAAAAAATAGCATATAAACTTACATATAAATATTTTTCACTATTATTCAATCAAGAATAGCATATATATGATATGATCGTTAATTCTACATTATATTTCAATAATTATTATAATACATTTATAAATACTCATTTTTTAAAAAGTTTGCAGTCCCAAATTCGTCGATTCTAGTTTGGAAGCAACGATGCAAAAGGAATATAGTATGGATACAGTAATAATAATCATTTCCTAAATTTGAAAAAGCTATTTATATTATTTTCTTTCCCTTATGGATAACAACTTCAATTCTACATGTTATGTTCTGCATGATAAAAACACGCAACGTAAATATATATATATATATATATATATATATATATATATATATATATATATATATATATATATATATATATATATATATATATATATATTTCTTAGTTTATCCAAAATAATTTATAAAAGTTGAATATAGAATTTAACATGTGATTTTTTTTTGTTTATTATTGTTTTCCTAAGTATTTACGATATGTATATGTCGAACTTATACAATTCAATTTCTATATTACGATAATATAGTTTTTATGGAGAAAGACAAATTGAACAATGATAACAAATATTTATAGTATTGATGAAGTAATATATATAATTTAAATTTTGTTAACTAAAAGAAATATAAGATTTCTATAAAATATATAATTGTTAAGTATATAAGTACGAGTCTAAGATACAAATAATAATATAGCGGAATCCAAAAATAAAAACATACATATGACAAGGGATCCAAGTGAAGCGATAACTAATTCACAGATAACGGAAAAGTGATAAGGAGTACTAGAATGGGCCAAAAGCCCAAGAGATTAGAGAATTATACATGCTAGAAGGGCAGGAAAAGAGACATTGTGTGGAATATGAGTTCTTCTCTCTCTGTTGTTGAGTTCTTTATTCTCTCATCTGCTATTCTAATTTCTTCCAGCATCACTCTTTATTGTTGATTGTCATTTTCAGGTCATATTAGAGATTCACAAGAAAGATCAAATACTGGTTGCTATAATATTTTTTGTTATTTCTTAGTTGTTGTTATATGAACAATATTACACACATACTGTTTGTTGGTATTTCCTATTGATTTTAGTTACAGATGATATAGAAATGAGGAAGTTGAGTAATATATAAGAAAGAAGACTCACAAATCCAATATCTTAAGTTTTTGAGTTCAAAGTAGTATTATTTTCTTATATGGATTTAACTTTTGTCTCATTATTATTTAATTTTTTCGGTGTTTTCCTCTCAATTTTTTTAAATTCAAATTTGTCATATTATCTTGTAAAGGTATTAGAATATAGATTTACGTTTTCATAAAGACTTTAACGTTACATATCATATCAACTTTTTATTGTTAAGTGTCCAAAATAATTTTATTGAGATAAGTAAAAATCATATTAACTAAAAGGTTATAAACTTCTAATGCACCCTTGATACACAAATAATATATCAACATACTACTTATAATGATTTTATTTAAAATGTTTATAAATAGAAGATTTTTCATGTATAACCAACTAAGGATTCTATATATTTTTCTTTTGAAATTTGTTTAAATACTAGATTATGGAAAAGTCTTACTAGACAATAAAAATGTTATTTATTTGTAAGATCTGTTATAAATTAAAGTTTGAGTTTAAGTTTCAGGTTGAATAAAAAAAAATTGAATAATATATAAAAAAAAAATCTATAAATTTATTGTCTTAAAATTTTAAGTTGAATGTGACAATTTTTTTTTGTTTAACTCATGTTTTATCACCATGAAATTTTTTTCATATTTTTTTTCCAATTTTTCTAACAAGCGAACGTAAGAGAGTAATATCTCAAAATAGCACGAAGAATTTATGAATATAATTTAAAATGTTAAGTTTTACTTTTTGATATATAGATTTTTTGAAATTGAATTATAACGTAAATCCAGGTTGTGAAGGTGAAGATGACCGACAGCTTTGCAACTACAGGTAGTGATGGTAAAAGTTGTTTCTCTTATTGTTTTGTTTGTTGTGAATTGTGAATATGTTTCCATTGGTTGCAAATACTGCCAAGGAGGAAGTAATGAGACAAGAAGCAGTGCAGGAGCAGGAGGTAAAAAGTGAATCCTCCATCAGATGGAGCTGCACTCATTGCTGTCTGTGACATTGTGCTTCACTACCCTTACCATACATTATAGCGTTTCTTCAATCACTTTCTTAGCTTCTCGCCTCTCGACATATGCCCCTGTCTATGCTATATGCTAAATCATTCTTTTTATTTTTGGACCAATGCCAACCTAAACAAACACACCACAACTAGGGTCGACAAAAACACCAATGTTTCTGGATAAAATTTGTTATACATGGAAAACTCATTCTTCTACCATGTCTCTTCTCTCATAGAAGTACATTTTCACCTAATTCTTTTCAATGTTCAACCAAACATGCATTTAGATGAGTATTTCGTAGTAATTTAAATAATTTTTTAATAAATAGTCGTACTAGTGATAGAAGAAATACGAGATAAATCTGTACCAAATGTAAATAAAAATATTGAGTAACCACTATTAGCACCTGTTCACCCATTATCATCCCTAACCACAAGTTTGTGCCAAAAATGCTTGCATCAATTGCAAAAATGGTGCCACCAATTTGTTTTTGGTTGGATGAGTCTGTCTTGGTTATCCAGCTCATCTTGTTTGCTCATGATTTTACTTTCTATTATATCAATAGTTCAAATTCCAAAGAAAAATATATAATTAATGATTCTCATGAAACAATTACTGTTTCTTCATGATTTTCCTTTTGCATGGTCTCCTAAAGTTGGAGTTAGGAGTAAAAGTTTTTTATTATGCCTACTAATGGAAGTGATGGCTTTAATTTAGTTCAGTCATCTAGTTCTTTTTGACCCCAAATAAACATGGCTTTTTAAGTTGTAACTTTCAATCAAGTTTAAAAAGTAAGTAGAAGGAACTAGGAAATTGATGTTGGATCATTTCACTCCAAAAGTTCCTTATTCTTTTCTACTGATCTCGCCCACTTACTATCACAGCCTAATTAATTACTGAAGTTGTACTAAAGGACAGTTTTTTGTTTAGAAAAAATATTTTTCATTCTAATTCGTCTTTTTTTAGTTTCAATTAAGTTGTCACTTCGAACTTTGGAAATGATGTCCATGAAACAAAGAATGCATCACATATTTTGTTGTAATTCATTATATATAAGCATTAAATTTTGTTACTACTTTGAATTAATACTTAAGGCATTCATAAACTTATTAAATTTAACAAGATAAGTGCGTCTCTTAAATATTCACTTATACTGAACTTAGAGGAATAAAGTAAAGCTTGTATACAAACTTTTAAACAAAAAAAAAATTAACTAGAAAAATAGAGAAAAGTTTTTGAATTAGTTTCTTCATTAGTTAATTAGTTGAAATTGACTTATGCGAAAGTTAATTAGTAAATTTCTTTTATATAATTTTTCTAAATTTTTATTTTATCTTATACATAAATTAAATTTAGTATGGAGAAACTGTCTTTTTATTTTACTTTTTTTGGAAGTTCTTATTTATATATTCATTTAAATAATATTTTAATTTAAGAAAAAAAAATACATATTTGAAGTGAAAAAAATGCATCTTTAAAGCACAATGAAGGAAAATTCATAAAATGTATGTTAATAGAAAAAGGCAAGACAAACCTGACAAGTTTAATCTAACTTTGAATATTAATATAAACTTTGGGCTCTTAAAAATGAGTCAACATTTTGTATGGATTGAAGAATCTAACAAAGTTTTCGTGGAAGTTAAAGAAGTTCTCTCGTTAACCCTAATATTAATAAATATGTTTATTGAGGATGAGGCTATAGTGTAACATTGGTTAAAGAATCCTTTCCTAGTTAGGAGTTAATGTATAAGTGAAAATATTAATTTATTAAATTTATGTGATTTTATGAGAATTCTTTTATTATCAATTTAACTAAAACTTTGGTTGTATATTGAAAAATAGTGAGTACGGTTTTGTTGGTTTTATGAACATGATCAAATTTCTGGTAGAGATTAATTATGATTAGTATCATATGATTAGTGATATTTAATTATAATTAATTTACTAAGAATTTGAAATAACTATGACACTATAGAATAAATAATATTATTTTATCTAGTATCATATGCACATTTTATGAGAAACAAATAGGATACACCTATTACCATTCCAAACACTAAAATGATATGTTGTATTGGGCAAGTCTAATACTTCCAACATCATTTGTCTTACATGGTTTCCAAGTTATTTACGAGTTCTTTATTGATAAAAATATTGTTGGTATAGATAAAGAACTCATGTACATCAAAAATAATTTTTTTACACTGTATTAAAACTGAAAAACGTTTTTTAGTCCTCAGACCGAAAGTGTTCATCAAGATACAAAATCTTATATCAACATACTTTAATCAAGATTTATTATAACTACCACATGTGTTAACTAAAAGTGTGTATTTTATTTTTATTTTTTTTCTGGAACATTCAATAGTCTTACAAGCATAAAAATTCATATCAAAGTTAGTTTAAATATTTTTTTTCTTAATTCTTTGAGATGTCTTCCAAAAATAAAACACCGAATTGTGAACTTTAAAGCGAACGGTATCTATTTTTTTTTTTTTTCTAACTCAGTATATTGGTGAAGATAGGATCCATGAAATAAGAAAATAAAAGGGGTCTTTTCTATCTTTTCCGAAGAAGATTCTCAAATATAGGTGTGGTCGTTTTCTCCCTCTGGGTTTAATGTTGAATTCGGGATTCTCATAATGTAGTTAATAATGGTGCCCTACTTGGCCGGCATCGATGTGATCCAAATTTCTTTCTATCACTGTGAATTCCACCCAATGTTGCACCACCATATTTCCATGGAAAATCTTAGATCTCTTTTGTCCCTTTGCGAGATTTCAACTTGCACGCGTGGGATTGGGGAACATCTTCAACTTCCCAAGCTTAATTAAGTAGCTCCACAACAACATTCATTGTGATAACAATTTAAAGGTTCCAAGTCCAATTTACAATTATTTGGACTTTGAACCAAAACCATATCCTTCTTCACATCATGTTAGTATATGTTGTGTGCTAGTGTTAATCGATCAAGTTAAGAGGGATCAAATGAAAAGTGGTGTATAGGGTGTGATGATGAGGGTGATTATGTTTCCTAAGGGCTGTCACGAATCCTAAAAGTTTGCTGAAAAATATTTGGACAAAGATAAGGGTTGGGAAAGTTGTTTGGAGAGGAGTGTTTGGCATGTAGTATATAGTGTTGTGGTAGTAGTAGAAGGAGGGTAGTGGCTAAGAGAAGAGAAGAAGACAAAAGTGTTTTGACTTTTAGATCCACTTACCATGTATGCAACCCATCTTTATCTGTTCAGTATATGCCATTCCATTGGAAAGGGTAGGCATCAATTCCATATAAACACACCCTCATCTACCTGAAAAAAATGTAACTAAAAAACACTAAAATTAGACAATTAAATTTTTAATATAAATTAAATAGGTTTGTAATCTTATGATCCAGTAGTATACGGTCAAGAACGAATTGTGGACGGGTTTTGACTATCATGTATTCGGCTAATGCACCACACTATAATGCCAACTCACTAAATAAGTCACAACAATAGATTACAAAAAAAACTGTTCTATTCTAAAATCTCTACCAATAATAATGTTTTTTACAAGTTTGATTTCTATAAATACAGTTTTTATATAAATTTGAGTTTGATCTCTATAAATACAATGTATCTCTTAAATTATGAGTCTGACATTTGTATATTAATTTTGACATCGAAATATTTTTTTAGTATCTTCTCACATTTTACTAGAAACCGAATACCATCTCCGAAACCAAAAAATATGCCTAGACCAAAAACTACAACTAAGACTAGAAGCTTATTACGCTCCATTCTAAAGACCACTACGAAGATCAAAATTTCGGCTGAGACCAAAATTCTCCAGATCCTTTGTAGGAACAAGGTTTGTTAGATATTCAAGTGTGAGTCGAAGTCCCACATTGGGTAGGAATGAGAAAGTTGAACAACATATAAGAAAGAAGACTCGCAAACCTAGTATCTTAAGATTTTGAGTTGAAGGTAGTGTCATTATCTTATATGGGTTGACTCTTGTCTCATTCTTGTGAGATCTCCCCGAAGTTTCTCCCTCGAATTACCCAAAAAGTGATATCAAAGCCGACTTCGACTCACAAAATATCTAACAAGGTTGATATTTGGTATCAATATTTTTGTTTTACCTTAAAAACCATGTTGTATTTGCATAATGTTCCATTGAATGTAGAGATTACACGTAGCCTAATAATATATGATAGCTCTACGCATCCTATCCCTGTCCCTCCCATCCCTCTATTTTATCCTCATCGATTACTGCTGTATGAACATCATCATCATCATTCATTGTTCCTGTTTCTTTGCATGCAAATGCAGACTACGACCATCTCTTTACTGCATGGAAAATGCCCTCCTTCCCTTTCATAACAGCAACTTTTTGTTTCCATGTGAAGGATCAACCAGGATAGAATAATTGCAATTTGTTGGTTTGGTGCCAAAGATTTATATTATTTCATTTTTCTAACATGCTTTCTAGACAATAAAAGATGAAGTGTTAGATTCAACACTTATAATTGAGTTAAAAGGCTTATATAACTGAATCGAAAGCTATAGTTATACAGGGTAAAACTTTTTCTTTTTTTTTACTTAAAAGAATATAGCATTGGGACTTGACTAATCTAAATCTAATTTTGAAATAATTGATGTTTCTTGTAATAAATTTTTTAAAAACAATTGTTTAATTAAGAATTAAATTATTCAATTTTGATTTGATATAGTATAATTAAAAGTGGATTCTAAACAATGATTAGCAGTTTTCTAATTTTCAATTTATGATTTTACTTTTAAATTATTTCTAGATAACTATTTCTGAGATTGTATAAATCTGTGAATTTAAACATAATTATTATATTTGTATTAATATAACAAATTTGATCTCCAATTAAAGCTATAGATAATAAATACAATTTATCATTTTCAACTTTAAAGTAACAACTTCATGTATTGTGTTGATAAAAATGGATTATGTTTCAATTTATACTGTTCACATAACAATTTAAATTTCAAAAATAAAATTTTAATAATTACTCCTTCGCGTTGGAAGTTACTTCAACCACTTTAAATGTGTCCATAACTTCTTCCAAGTTTCATTGATTTTTTCTTTCAAATTTTTCCTCAAACCATTTTTCTCTTGAGATGGTTCAATTTTCTCTTGATTCTAAAATAGTAGTAATCTTTTGGTTGTCATGAACTATTTCAGCTTTTAAGAATTTTAATTTTATTGATACAATTAATTTATTGATAAAAGTTATAAATACTAAACTGTCATTGTATTTAGAAAAGAATAATAAAAAAGCATTGAAGGTGTGAATGTGAGAGAGTGAAAGAAAACTTGTAAAAACAGATTGACAAAAATAAATGATGAAAAAAAAGAAACTTTCCTCTGAGTTAAGATAATAACACTATTAAATTTTAAAAATATCATGTAATTTTAAACTGATATAATAGGTTATAACACTTAATATTAAATTTTTTAAAATGTCTAGTAAAAAATTACAGGTAAATTATATTAAAACTCATGAAATCTTTTAGGGTGCGTTTATTTCTAAAATCATATTAATGCGAATTAATGAGGGAAAAAAAGAAAAATACAAAAACTAAACAAATAAAAGTAAAGAAACAACGTTAAATTTTTACGATGGTATAATTTAAATAAAGGTTTACCAAGAACTGTATAATAAAATATTTATGATTATATGTAATTAATAATTTTTTATTATATAATTAATTTTTATTTATATTTTTATTATAATAAAATAATTAATTAATTAAAATCATTAAAATAATAAATTAAATTAAAATGATTTGATTTAAATTTTAATATTTTATAAATTAATTTATTTTAATATTATTATTTAGATATATTTTTTTATTTTATTAAATTTTATAATAATTTTTTATTTAATATTGTTATTCTAAATATAACATTTTACTTACTAAGTGTTTAATGTAATTCTTTATTTTAGTTTAATTTATATTTTTTAATTTTTTTATCAAATTATTTTTTATTTATATTTTAATTATATTTATACTTATTTATTATATTATCTAATTAATTTAATATTTTTTATTTTACCATATTGGTCAAATTAATTCTAAATTTTTCACTCATTTCCCTTTTATTATTTTTACCTTAATCAATAACACTTATTTTTTTTCTTTCTTTTTTCATTTTTCCCTTAACCCAAAAGTAGCATTAACTCTTAGTGACATAATCATATTTTACCACTGTTAACTTTCTTAAAATCACTTAAAAAGTATTACATCAACATTTTTATATATTGTATCAACTCTTTAAAATATATCGGCATGGTATATAAAAGGAGAATATTACTTTTTATAACTACTTTTGGATTCCACAATTTCTATATAATTTTAACTTTACTGATGCTGCTGTAATTATTTTTGTTAATTAAACAGGTGAATTTGACTGAACTGTTCATCTTCACAGATCCTTTGGTGTGAAACATGTGGAATGACCTGTGGTTAGAATGGTTGATTTGCAAAGCCTAATTTCAAGGACTTCTATGGCTTCCCTTTGTTTTTTGCTCGGTCAATTTTGTCTTCATGTTGAATTTCATGATGTTTAAATAACCAAAAACAATAACTTTTACTACCTAGTTCTCATGTCAACCAAAAGCATTGCATTAGAATTAAAGTTTGTGTTACCGACTGAGAGAGTCTAAAAACACAGCACGTATGATATAAACATGTATTCTATAATTTATTAATATTTATTAGGTATTGAAATGAGATTCTTAAACAATAAAAATCCACATACTTAATGTTTTAAGATTTATCTATAAATTCAATATTTTAAAATTTTAGACTGAAAATAATGTCATTTCTTTAAATAAGTTTTGGTTTAATTTTTATTATTTAAGATTTCCGTAATATTTCCTCTAAAATTTTCCTAACAATATTCTTCTTTTGAAAAAAAAAATGTAATACTATTCTCATTTGAATAATAATATGAAACAATCACCTTTTTGACTGTTTTTGTGACAAATTACAAAACAAAGCCTCTTTAAACTGTGGAAACGCTTTTTTACCCTAGTCAACAAATTAACCATTTTCTTTAAGAAAAACACGATGGATTTAAAATTTTGATATAAGAAAGTGCCAATTTTGAAGTGTGGTCAAACAAATAAAATGCTCCAATTCGAGGAACGATGAGATGCAAACAATTGGGCAGCATGTGCTTTGGATGGCTTTGTCAAGAGAACATTTGAACATATAGAATATTCCATACACACTCACATTTTTGGATTGAACTATGTATGACCCACGACAACTAAGTTTAAGGCTACGGTTCCATATTCCATAACCAAGTATATTGTGTCCTTCACTTCTTTTATTTCTAAACTTTCAATAAACATGCGACATTCCAAGTTTACGACTAAATAAAATCTTTTCTTAAAGATTTGGAGTAGCTTTATATCTTGACCATTTTTAATATATATATATATATATATATATATATATATATATATATATATATATATATATATATATATATATATAAAGTTGCAATGCTTCTATTAAAACTATAACTGAATATTGCAAGTATATTTTGCATTGCAAAGGACTAGCTAGCCCTTCAAAAACCATCCCGACTGTCACAAGAGAAAAAGTGACAGAAAAGGAAGAAAAATATCTTATGATTTTAACAAAGTAACATACTTTAATTTCTTTCAAGTGTATGATATTAACACTCTTGGATATTTTAGTGAGTGAAGTATTCAAACCTTCGAAAAATGTAATGTAAATTTAATATAATTACACAAACACAGAAGAAACAGTAATGATATAACCACTTAGAAGTATAGTTATTTCGTGGACCAAAATGGAAAATATCCTTTCAAGAAAAGTGTAGATCAGAAAAAAATGAGTTAAATACGATCATAATTGTACTTAAATAGACGCAAAATTCATATATTTTTCTTTATGTGATATTCTTCCTGTATTGATACTAAAGTGAGATGAAGCAGTTATAAAGACATTTTCATACTCAAGAAGTTCAAAAAGTGTTTTACAGAAAACATATGCATATAAATTTTAGAATATGTTACTTGTTTTGTTAGACCTTTTTTATACCACGTGAAATAAAATTTCTTAATTCGGTATAAGATAATATTATCTTTTCTATGTTAGTCATTTGTATTTAAAATCAAGCTAATAGATATTCAGATTCTCGCATACAACAATGTTTTTAATTTTATTTTTGATAATATACAAATATGTTCTTAATTTAGATTTGCAGAATTTCAATTTTATTGATATATTCAAAAAGCACCCATATCTTTCGTGTATTATATTTTGTAATACTTATTATATTCACATATCACTATATATTATTGACCTATCATTTATATTTTGACTTACCCACATGAAAGGAAAGAAAAGTGTGAAGATCACGTATATGCATGAGAGAAAAAAGAGATCATTCCCGGAAGAAAGGACAAAAAGCAAAGGGTAATTAGCATTTGTCACATTTTTTTGAAACAACGTGAGACATTCTCTGCCTGTTTTCCGGAACTTTCATCCATTTTTGTTTTCTCTACCTTTCGTATGTTATATCTACACGTTTTTATGTTTCTTGCAAATAATTTTTCTCCATTTTGAACTCTTTAAATTAGTCGTTGTTTGATGGAGTAGTACACTTGCGACTAAAATGCATGGTATCAATCATAGCATTGTATAGAATATTAGTATTGAACTGTTGACCGTGATGCATGAGCTTTATTTTATAATGGTGAATATAAATATAGTGATTAAGCAAAGCATGGAAGCATTATGACATCAAAGTATATAGCTTGACCATGCTATAGACATTATAGTGAATGAATAGTTTGCTACATCGATTTGGCTGTTCAGAATTATTTTTCATTGTTTAATTTGGCTTGGCTTGCAAGACAAAATTCCAAGGGTTTATGATGTTATATGAAGTTAGATAAAAAAATCACTTTGTCTCTAACATGCACTCTCTAATCATTACCTTTAATCTATTTATTCAAAACTTACGGCTATGGCCACTTTGATTACCACAAAAAAATTGCATCATAAGCACTCATAGGAACTCGGAATTAGGTATTACTTCAACCAAGTTGATGTTTAAACTAATCAAAATTGAATTATTGATATGCTAGTTATATTTTTTTTTATTTAGCATGCTTATGGGTTTTTTCTTTAACTAGTGCTTTTGAACTTTTAAGCCTTCATTGACAAAAACCAAACTTCCTAGTTATAGCAATGGCGTTATATAGTTGAAAAGTGTAATTAAAGAGAAAAAAAAAGCAGCGGTGAGCAGAAAAACAGCATGCCAAGTGGACTTGTTGACTCTTAACTTGGACATAAAGATGAAAAGGACTTTTTCATTTTCATAACATGTTTCTGAGTTACTTTAGTTCAAAGAAATTAAAAAGATTTTTTAAAAATTCTGTGAAGATGTTGGTGAGAACTGACAAGATTATTTCATCAGAAGAAACTGAGCCAATAGTTTTTGATTTGGTAAATTAGTTTGGAATATTCTGTGTCGTCCATTAAACTTTGAGTAATGTTGGTCAAAAAATATGCTGATTTCAATGAATTGGTGATTTCAGTGTTTGTGGCTTGTCGAACTTCTTGTCTCAAATATTCTTTGGGACCCTTTGGCTCTTTCTGAAAATTTCATCATATGTGACATTTTTAAGACCAGTCACATGCAGTTGAATATGGCCAAACACTGGGCTTTTTGCCCATGTACTACCCCTCTGCCACCTAAAATATGCCCAAAAGCACAAATAAAGAAGGCCATAATAAAAACTCAGAAATATCTCAGGAATGCTTCTCATGATCAGTTATGCATACAATAATTTATGTTAAAAAATTATTTTTTAATAAATAGTGAATAGCCTTTATTTTCATACGTTCCACAGTCCTACATTATTTAAAAGTTGAGACCAAAATTAAATTAAAGATATTTTTCTCTCAATTTGTTGAGACACGAACAAAAATGCAACAAAAATCTAAACTCTAAAACAAATGATATTTCAAATACAATAAATGACCTTAACAATATTATCTCTTGACATCGGAATAACCATTTTATTCAATTATATAAAGACACAAATTTTAAACAACCATTTTATTCAATTATATAAAGACACGAATTTTAAACAACCATTTTATTCAATTATATAAAGACACGAATTTTAAATTTAACATTGGCATGTTATAATCTAAGATGAGACTGAGTGCCTCATTTCTTTCTTGGGATATGGCCAGAGTTAAATGTAGGGTAGAATGACTGAAGCAATAGGCACATTCAATTTTTTTTTTAATTTCTTAAAAATTTATTTATTGGCTACATGCTAAAAAATTAAATGAACTAATTTAACTAAAATATCATCTTGAACTTGCCAAAATATAAAGTTGGTAGAACTCCAAACAAAGAGTTTGCTTGTAGTGTTACTCAAGGCCCAAAGAGTTTAGATGAAGGGTAATTGCCAACTTTGTTGGGCTTACGAAGAAAAGCCGAACAGTGGAGCAACAAATGCTTTGTGCACCCCAAAAAAATCTTTCTGCACCAATTCATTTTTTAGTTAATCAGAAAGTCACAAATTCTTGAATGTAATTAATTTTACATGGATTAGTCAATCCAAAATCTAAAAATGGTGCAGTAAGAAATTGGTAGGTGGGTGTAGAAAGTAACTGCGCATTGGGGGATCATGCCACCGACTCGGGAAGCTACTGACGTTTTGGGCCAGTGTCCCATTACAAAATTAAATGGTCGTGTGCTCAAATTTCTACACTCTATCATTTATGCTATCAGCAGCTAATAGACTCCAAATTATATGAGTAATATATTCCAAAACCATTATCATTTTTCTTAGAAAGTTTAGCAAGAATTATTATTATTATTATTATTATTATTATTATTATATATATATATATATATAAATTAATTTACTTTTTACTTTTGAGTTAAAGTGAAGAATTGTGATATTTAATTCTAAATATGTGTAACAAACCGTTTACCAAAGAGTTTAGTCAAACGGTTGTACCATCTTATGGAAGGAAGAAAAAGACCGTCCATGGAAAATCGTCTAATAGTAGTGTGACACACTGTGGAATTGTCAAATGTAAATATTTATTAAGCTTAGCTATCTTAATGATTTTATATTATTCATAGTTTAGATTCTATGCATAGAGATCGTTATAAGTATAGACGGTGCAGTGTGTTGTGAGTATACTATGTATGTAGAAATGGTCTTTTACTTTGTTATTCTTGAAAATAAAAGAAAATCAATTCTAACATAAGCATCTCTATAAATAATAATAATACTCGTCATGTACCAAATATTCAGCAGGCAGTTTATTTATTTACAAAGAGGTTTATTACCTGTGTGAGAAGGTAAACTTTAGGCCAAACTAAAGTACACTAGAATTAAAGTATAGAATCATGTACAAAGGAACTTGGTGCAACTTGTGTGGTGGCAGCAGTCAACTCGTTTATTCATACAAAATTTGGCTCCGATCTACTTTTTCTCCATCCTTTATCCTATTCTAAAAGACAAGGCTCCTTCCCAGTTACAAAGTCTCATTTCCTACCGTACACACTGATTAACATGTTTCAAGTGTCATCATCATCATCAGTAAAGTCTGGTTCAAGGGGCTTCCTCAGTGAGCCAAGAATGTCAAGTTCAGGCCCGTATCTCAGGCTTCTACCTTTCCTTGGGCTGGATGCTAGTTTTGCAGCATACATTGTGCCCATTGGAGCCTGCAGAGGTGCAGAGAAATGTTCAGTGCCAGTTCCAGGCACAAAGGCCATCATCATATCCTCCTTTCTCTTGAGCTCACTTGTCTCCTTTATTCTCTTATACCTGAACCATGCTGCTTGTATGAAGCATGCAGCCCAAGTCCTCCACTGATGGGAGTGGAACCTAAAAGTATGCCTCAGTTGTTTGCTGTGCAGCCTTCTGAACTGTGCTGCCACAAACTTCAAGTCCCCAGCAATCAGTGCAAAGGCTTCCACTTCAGTGATGGCTTTCACTGTGCGAGTTGAGGAAGGAAGGACAACGGTTGGACGAGGGTCCAAGGCCCATGGCAGAAGCTCTTCACCACAGAAGTCACCAGAGCCAAGTCTGCATGAGTTGAAGAAACCTGTTCTTCCACCATTGGTGGTGCAAGAATCCAGGAGTCCTCTAACAATGAAAAGCATCTCATTCACAAGGTCACCTTCGCGAACCACACAAGCCCCTGGAGTGAAAAGAGAAGGTTTCAGCCTTTCACATATTGCATCTAGCATCCTCTCATCCATTTGATCAAACAGTGGTACCTGCCGTGGGCCAAAAGGTAGTACATTCTTAGTTTCTTGTTTCCCAAGAAACGTGATAGCAAGACTCTTGCACGAGATTCTATACTGAATTGAACTATTCATTTGGTCTTACAATTGTTCTCGTTTTAGGTTTTAGTCCTATACCACACAATTTGAGGTTTTAGTCCTCACGTATGCACAAGAGTTTAGTTTTAGTCCTCAATACTACAGAAGTATTCCAATGTAGAAGAACAGTCACAAAAGAATAACTGCTCAGGAACAAAAACTTACAATTTTATTTTATGGAGACCAAAACTTAAAATGGAGATAACTATAAGGATCAAATGAAGAGTTTAATCTTTACATTACATATTTAGTGGTCTGCCTCACACAATTGCCATTTGGACTTGGAGCATGGTTGATGTTTGTGCTGAAATTCAACTTATTATCAGAAAAAGGAGGCAAGTATCAAACTCTAGACCATTAAGGCATGCAAGCTTAGAGACCATGTCATGAACCAACTATTCCACAATGCTAAACATGAGACCATTGTTTGAAACTTTTGCGATTCAGAAAACTGTTTAAGAGCAAGCAAAGAATTAAACAAAGACTTACTTGTCGAACTAGATTAAGGCAAAGGTGGCGTTTGATGTCACGTCTTAGATCTGTGGGAAGGTCTCTGAGAATACTTTCCTCATCAACTCCCCTAGTAGCAACCCATCTGAATTGTTCATGACGTCGCACATTTTGCTTCAGGTAACGAGGGAGCTGCCTGTGATGCATCCATCTTTCTGTATCTGTTCTTCTTATTCTCCATTCTTCTAGCCGCGTAGTGGTGGATTGCAAGTAGGTCTGTTAATTGGTAAGAATTTCAGTTATATCAAAAGGATGAAACTACAAGACATGAGGATCAGAGTTATGATATTATTTAGTTATATCATATTCGTGGTGCATTCTTCATCCCTATTCAAAGTGAACTAGAAAATATGGGTTAAGGTCCTAATTAGTACAAACAAAAGGAGTCAACCATCAATGAAAAATTTAAACTAAAGATCATTGTAAGCCTAATAGTTACTATATGGATTATCAATTCATTACAAAAACAAGATACATTAGAGTGAACAGAAAGATTCTCTTATAAGGTTCAGAAATTTTGTATTATCCTCTAAATAATCCTTGAAAGCCAAGAGGAAAATGCTATAAATAAACCTGATTTTTAAGGAATGCTATTTTCCTAAACAGACAATGAGTTTATTATTGCAAATAATTTTCAAGTTCTTAGACTTGGGGCGCATTAGAACACTGACAACATAGACTTACTTGCATATTGCCAATGAGTAATGCAAAAAGCACCAATCCAAGAACTGCAATGATTACAGCAAAAATTATCTCTGCAACACGTGTGCCTGTTAAGAGATTTTGTCCCACAGAGCTGCAAATTTGGCATAGTATTATTGGTTAGAATATCACAATTCAGAAACTTTAGTGTGGACCAAAAATATGTTAAGGATTCAGAATGAATGGATTTTTAAGATGTAAAGGACGTAATATTTTATTTAAGCACCTGAAGGTCTTGATTATAGAAAAAATAAAAAATAAAAAAAAAATGTTTCTTTCAAAAGAAATCAAGTTGTCGTTCACTTAATTATGCTCGAGTGAAATCCTACAATAATTAATAGTATTTCAGATCTTCGGATTATGCACTGAACGATGTTTGATTGTTTATTGCCATTAAATTAACATGACATAAATCAAGATGCAATAAAATTGTTCTGTGATGAACTATTCAATGCTGATAAAAAAAGGTTAAGTTACCTTAGATTCCTTAGTCCCCACCACAGACAGTAATAGTACTTGTTGAAGAATTTTGAGGCTGTAATTTCCAAATTTAGAGCATCAGTAAAGATGCCAAATTGAAAGAAATCACTGTTCTGATCACATAGGCTTGAGAGATTGCTTGATCTTAACCAAGCAGTCCTATCTGGGTCACCCATGCTTTGGCAATCAAGATAATGATACTGGCACTGTGGGAACTGCAGTGTACAAGCTTTCTTCCAACATTCATTCTGGCGTTCAATTGACAAGAGGTACCAAGAGGATCCTAAAACCTTTTTAAAATAGAGGGACAGTCAATAACCTAATCAGAAGCAACAAAAAAGGATAAAATAGGTATATAGTAGTCCAAATTTGAAAGCTATAGTACAGAAAAAGTCCATCATAAGTTCTTATGCAAAGAATTATTTGGAACAGTAACTTACATGACTAGCCAGCATATAGAGCATCAGATTATATGCTGCCCCAGCCCATGCTTTTTCCATCATTACCCCATTTGCCTTCACGATCTCAGATGATAGAGGATAAATAAGATACAACCTCAAGAGGTACTGGAAAATGGAAACAAGGCGCAAAACATGCCTTGAAGCAATCATTTGAGATCCTTTTAGATTTGGAATTACGGCCCAAATTAATACCTAAAATGTATATATGAATTGCAAAATTATTATCCTATTGCAGAAGAAACAAAACAGGATGTATAAAACTGAGACACAACACCTATTTAGTTCAGTAAATGACCCTGAGAAATGCAGCCAATGACACAACGAAGTAGAAACTTTTAGCATATTATTGTATTATAATTGTTTTATCATAGCCCAAAGGAGGTTTCACGATCTATGTAGAGTATAGCTAGGTGGGGAAAGTGAAAGGGTTTTATGAAACTTATAACCCTAAAAACCTTACAATTTGTCCAAATATGTTTTCAATTCATTCAACCAAGCAGATTCTTCGTGCTCTTTATCCTATCCTTCTCTTTCACCCCTTTGGCAGAATGTGAACATGATGCTGGTGTAAATTAACAATGAAAATGAAGGTAAAAAAAATTACAGCATGAAGGAGAAGTCTTCTAAATCTCAGGTTATCTAGATACACAAGTATAAAATTTCAAATTAATTGTTAAAGTTGACCTGGTTTTGATGTATCAAGTTGAGAAAAATTGATATATAGCGATAACAATAGTGCATGAACTAGTATTAAGATATATTTATACCTAGAGTTGACCAAGATCATTCAAAATATTAAGATGTGCAGATAATGTTTAATAGTTAAGCAATCATATTGGAGGGTGTTAAAGCTTAAATTATCTCATATTCGAAGTTACCATCAATTTCATAAGAATAAGCTTACGTCCTTAGTCTAATAGATTTTCAGAAATTTTTGGATCAGAGGAAAAATGAATGCAAATTCTGTATCAGGAACATACCTGAGGAAGTGGTTGAGCAGCCACTAGATCAAGCCAGAAATCTTTTCGCATGTAGTTTGATGCTATTCTTGAAGAGTCTATAATAAGCTCTCCTCTACCAGAAACACGGGAGGAAGGAGCAATATAAGCTGTTTGAAACCGAAAATAAATCTGAATAATGTAAAATGCATCTATCAAAGACCGGATTATGGTGAGGAACACTTCAAGACCAGTTGACATATCAATGCACTTGTCTTTCTTAGCCACTGGTAAGTAAAAGAAAAGGGGATCCACAAACAATGAAAGCAAACAAGCTGCCAAGAAAATTTTGTTCCATGTATTTATTGTAGGTCCCCTTGGATCCAATATCAAAATCTGTGCTGAATCATAATCCTCAGAGAAGACCCTGGAAAGTTCTCTTCCATCACCGGACTTGCCTATGGCATCCTTACCAATCTTGTGTTTGCCACTCATCTCATCATGGGCCACCAATGAAAACTGTTTTTCTTTGTTGTCCATTAACTTATTTGTCTCAACTTCATCTTGAAATCTGGTTGCACATATACACAACTGAATTTCAGCACCAAAAGGAAATGAAAAAAACAAAGATGAAAATAGCCAAGCCTGCAAAATATAATCACATAGATTTATACATGGCCTATTGCATTAATAAGTTAATAGAGTCACATTAAATTCTAGCTATGTGTACAAGTTTTCTGCTCAATGTCAAAGGGAAAAGCTTGCAAACCTCACAGATCTTGATCTATCTGAACCCATAGTAGTAAAACTATTTAGTTTCACTGCTCTAGTAGACAAAGAGAACATAGATATATAAAGACTATTAGCTGCATGAAAAGATTTGACAATTACATGCTCAACAACAAAATATTGAAGCTAGTTTTCTGTATGGTCTTTCCCAGAAATCATGTGACACAAAAGTAGTACGATGTTGTACAGTAATCCCTTTTGGGTTTTTTTCATCAAAGTACAGGTAAAACATGTGAATTTGACACTTCTAAAAGCTTGTGGAGGATTCAAAGTCGTCGTTCCTTGGACTTAATGGTCAACTTGACATAATCTTTTCTGATATACAAAGATGAACCTACCTCAAAGAATATGAAATGAAACATACATATGAGGTCCATGTACGTGAGCCACAAAAACTGCCTTAGTTTTCTCAATTTTTAATATCCATGCAAATTTTAAGGTACAGTTATGGGAAACGTATCATTGAAAAGCATCACATTCAAGTTCAATCATGTGGATAAATAATACTAGTAGAAAGGGAAATGTCATGAGCCAGAAAAATGAGAAAGATGAAAAGAATAGAGAGGAAGAGAAATTTTAACGAGGAAATCCTTGCTGTCAAATTCCTTTAAAAGCTAATTTTGAATTTAGTATTTGACTTCTACCATGAATTTTAATTCCAATCTCTTGATTTGTCCTAATCAGTGAACAAAACGGAACAAGGGCCATGGAGCAGTCTCATTCTACTGTGACACCACTTTGTTTATTGTTCCCCCACTTGAGTTATATGACTTGGTTAATGTTTTTTATTCATGCCATGTGTAGAACAGAATACTCCAGTCAGGGGAGAGAAGAGGGGCATTATATGTCTCAAATTTTGTTGGATTTTGACAACAGAAAACCTTAACAAACATAACAGCAGAGACTGAACATTGATGTCAACCTTTCTCTCAACTGCATGCGTTGTCTGGTGTCAGCTATGCATTGATATTGGAAACTGTAGAGAATTATGCCATCTATTCTAACAATATGAGTTTCAACACTTCAATTTTCAACACACTAGCTTTTAATGACCAAAATATTCATGCAAGTGATGAGTTTCTTTTTTTTTTTTATGCATCTCATGTATAAAGTAATGAGTCTGGTATGAATTTCAACTAATACAAAAGTGAGTTAACACATTAGAAAATGCTCATTCATGAATTTCAACTAAATATCACATTATTTGAGTTTATGTGAATCTGAAATTTTGTGTGAAAATTATTAGGTTGAATTTGAAGATGAATGAGTACTTATGCAGTTGAGGAGTTATAGGGCATGGCAGAATAACCGTGACTATGGGGTGCGAGTAAATGAATACATAAGCTGAGAGCATTAAAGCCGAAGATGGTTTGCATCAATCACAGTCATACATTTCAGCCACCCAAACCAAACGTCATATTAGGAATGAATAAATGCATTTTTTTTATATCACTCCTTTTCTATCTTCTAAATTTCATACATCTTAATTATTTCAGTAAATATCAAATTTGTCTTCCGTCAAAAAAAGAAACATTAAATGTGTCTTTGATTATAATATTTTGAAAAAATATCCTTAAATAATTTATGTTTAGAGAAGATAATAATAGTAAAAAAAAAATTAAAACTGAACTCTACAATTTTCCATTGGAAAGAGAAAGAGACCTTTTATGAACCAATATAAATTAAGGATGTCTTGAGGAAAATAATTAATGTAATGGACAATTAGAAGAAAAGTCTTAGAAAACGGAGAACGGTGTCAAAACAATGGGATGAAATAAGAATTAGACCTGTATATTTATAATTTGAGTGTTTGAGTAAGTTTTTTTTTCAAAAATTTAAATTCATTTTTCCAGTTTCTGTTATATAGAAAATATATTTTTAGTCTTTAAATACTATTATATATTTTATTTATATAACTAACCATTACAACTGGGTTTAGATTATAACCTATTTTGACAACTCTCAAACACGCAACCAAATGATCCATACATACATATATATATATATATATATATAT
>Ga0209700_104003_pt1 | contig 27336 bp, 15 predicted proteins | sample SiratroredBW_FD_187528 | JGI IMG/M metagenome (GOLD analysis project Ga0209700, IMG submission 187528) | Root nodule microbial communities of legume samples collected from California, USA - Siratro red BW (SPAdes) (version 2) | ecosystem: Host-associated > Plants > Roots > Nodule | place: USA... | reverse complement strand
ATGATTACATACAAGTCTATAACTCAGTCATCACACATAACACATCAATTTCATCAAACAACAACCAAAATGTTCTCACATATTTCTTTCTAACATCATTACTTAAAACAGTTCAATTAATTATACAAAATCACAATATATATAACCAAATTCAATCAGTGCTCAAGGACCAGTCAGACTTGCAAGAAAGACTTGAGCACTGATAATCATATATCTGAGTCTTTTATTCCGTTCTATTTGAAAGTAAATAACTAAAATAAGTTACTAGCTTCCCTTACCTGATGAAGATCTCTACAACAATTCTCCACCCAATAAAGATGTTAATCTCAAAATCTAGGGATCTAGAAAAAGTTATCAGAACAAAACCAAATTTTAGTATAATCAATTAAGTTGAGAGAAATACTTTTCTCAATTGTCTCTACTAAGATTGATGACAAAAAACCTAAGGAAAACCAGAGATTAAGGGATCTATAGAGCAAATACAAACTTACTTTGTTTGAGATTCTGATCGGTTAGAAATGATCCTTAACTCCTTAGCTACTGCAGGGTATATTTAGATTTTAAAACAGATGATGTATGGATGGAGAAAAACTAGAGAGAAAAGAGAGAGATTTTTGAGAAAGCGAGAGAGAGGCACGGGAGAGAGAGTCTGGAGGTGCAGGACGTCACATAATGCATGATATAAAACAAAAAAGAGTAAAATAAATATAAAATAAAGAGTCACTTAGATTTCTTAAATTTTTTTCTATTAAACTCAAAAGCTTATTTATCTAATAGATAGTATTATTTGAGTTTCATTTATCATATCATGGATACAAATTATCTGAAAATTTCTTTCTCAGATTATTTCTTAGTAATTTCTTTTTGACAAAATTAAAATATGTATCAACTTAATCTATATTTCATTACTATTACCTATAGACATTAGTCTAAGATTTTTTTTTTCTTGTCCTTTCTTAGATATATCCAATATATAATCTCGCTAATGAAACTTATTTACAAATAATTTAAATTTTCAAATAGATTAACTTTTTTCGTTAGACATAAAAACTAGTCTTTGATTAGATATCATTTGTGTCTTAATTTTATTCTTTTAACAACAGATTTATTCAATGTTGTTAGTACATCCACATTCCATTGTAAATTTTAGGAATGTAGCATTTATCATAGCAAATAATTATCTAACATATGGAGGAGCCATATGATATGTCCATATGTTTAAAGTCTCTATTATTTTATAAAAGATAAATGATACACAAAAAATATAGGAAGTGACAACAATTATGAGATATAAATTGTATAACAATAATGATATAGTTATATACAACAAATATTTGCTACAACATAAAAGAAATAAATATTTTTTATAATATAATAAATCTATATATGTTTGTTTTAGTACAAGTTAACTTAAACTATATGTTTATTGTTTAAAATATAGTTTCTTTACCATACGTGAAAAAAAAGCTACAGAATATTATATCTTTAATAGATGAAATACTTACATTATATATAACTTGTAGTTGGAGACATTTGTGTTAATACATAGTCTTCTCACATTCATATCATATCATATTGGGTTATCAAGATGAATCATTTATTGTAATACCACTTATTATATCTTTTGAGAAAGATCTTTTTGAGAAAAATCTTTTTGAGAAAGATCTTTTTGAGAAGATTCACAAGAAAGATTTCATAATAATGAAACTTGAATTAAATCATTCCAACCAAAAATCTTTAAAGTAATAAGTTTATAAATTTTCTTCTTTATTTTTCACTTCTACTCAATTAAATTCTTAACATGATCTTATTTTGTAATGTTATTTTTATCACTTAATAAAAACCATAGCTTTAATAAGAATAACTCTACAAGAACACTTCTAAAGGGTATATGTATATCTCAATCCCTCGTTGGAGTGAGAATCAACCCTTTGATCTCACCATCGTGCAAGGTACTCAAGATTCTTTTGCCTGTTACATATTCATGATTGCTTGAGATGCGTCTAATTGGATGTTACTATTGATGGACCAATCCGATCCTTAACCAGATGGGTACTGACGGATAAAAAGAAATTGAACAAGAAATTTTCAGACCATTTGGTATAATACTACTAATATTTGACAGTTTTAACGGCTTTTAAAATAAACAGCCAGCAAATGTTAAATAAATTCCTTCCTTTCTCCCATTTAAGTAAGTTAGTGGGGAATTAAAAAGATGCAGACGCCACATTTTTCTTTACTTTCTCTGTCCTCATTTCCATCCTTCAAAACATACTTCTAAACTTACTTCTATTTCATCTCTCCCCTCTCTCCCTGCCCCTTAACTAAATCACCCCAATCAAACAAGTTGTAGAAAAACAGTATGAATTCCCCAAACAGAGTAAGAGAAGTACTTGTTTATATATGAATTACTTTGCTTAGAGAGGACTGGAAGAGAACTTATTTACATACAACATTAACAAGTATTCTATATAAAACATAAAAAATGATACGTAGTTATGAACAACAAATCGCTTCATTTCAAGGAACACTCGTTCATCTGCCCCATCACTGTAATTCAGGAGACTAATAGAACTAATTATATTGCATATATATAATATCACAATAATTACAACACAATAGAAACAGGTGAGCACGGCAACAGCACCGGCACCGCAACAATTTCTACCCTCCTAAATTCTTGTTAGAAGCCCCTAAACGAGGGGAAATAAAGAGATATTATAATTGCCTAGTGTTAAGCCAAATACGCAAATACTTCCATGTCATTCATCATCTGATAAACAAACTACTTCAGATGATGTAGCTGGATGAGCCAAGGTTGCCCGCGCAGTACTACTATTGTCACATGTAGATAGGTTCACCGAAGGCAAATCTGGCATATGTGGCCGAACAGTTGGCAGATATATGCCGTGTTGACTGTTAGGATCATTGCGAGGATTAATGGCAGGTAAATTGGGTGGCCAAAGTCCCCTGTGAAGAACAGATGAAAAGGTCGCTAGGGTTGGCAGGGGTGTCTGGTGAGAAAATGGGAGAGAAGTTACAGGAATATTAGCAGATGCAGGCTGACTTGGTCTCGCACGCAGAACTGTACAGAAAATGGAGGCTGGGGCCGATGTTGGTGTTCTGTAAGGTTGGAGATGTGGTGCAGGGGCACGTATCTCCCCACCAGTTTGAACATTTCCCAAGATTGAAGAGAGGGGGTTGATATCTTGTAGTCTTGAAGAAGCAACGGAGAATGTTCCAGGCGTACTGTACGTGGCTTGTATGGGTGGTACCGTAGGCTGAGAGGTAGTTGTGGCATAGGAACTCTGCAAGCTGGCTGCAGAATACTCACGAGAAGATGGACTAGGAACCATATTGGGCCGAGTGGCATTTTGCGGAGTTGCAACCTGAAGTAATTGCTGTACAGAACTTGCATCTGACATTAATATAAAATGTGGTTAGAATAGGTAAACAAAAATTGAGCAGATGGGTGCAAATGAGGTCGATGCACCTGCACAGATCGAGACGTGCATAAAAATGGCATATTTATACTAAATAAAACGCTTTCCTGATGTTTGCAAAAATCTAAACACCCATCCTTAACTGCACTCGGCAAACGCACCGGTAGTTTTTTACTATGTATAAAGAAAGAAAACAAAAAGCGCCACCCAAAAGCCCTAGAAAGCCCACCCCACCAAAAGGGAAAGCCCTCTGTCCATTAACAATTGTTTTTGAGCAGATTCAATTTTTTTTTTTTCCATTTGGGGGTTAAATTATAAAAGTACTTAACCAATGGAAGAAACACAACACTGTCATGTTAAGAAGTCTAAGCAAATATATTAATCGTATCAGCAGTTTAGATATGTTTGCAAGCAGCATATATACTTCGGCAGAAACTTGTACAGTCAAAAAGAGAACAACAAAGGGCATGGAAATTTCCACCATCACTAGAGTTAGTATGACGAGAAATATACCTTTCTGCGTGCTTTGTGCACCAGATAATTTAAAATCCATGGATTTAGCCCTAAAAGCCTCAGCCAATTTCATATTTACATGAACTATGCTACGTTGTCTATCCAGGTCTTTCCTTACTTTCTGCAGTTCAACTTCATTCTCCTTATGTTTAATGTCAAACTTCCTGTAAAGTTCCTCGAGTTCCTCCTCAAAATCAGATTTCAACCGCAATTTCTGCTCCAACAAGTAAACGTAGTGCAGTTAATGTAAAAGAAAAGATTGAGGATATATAGCCTAATATAAGAATCATCACAGCGACAATAAACCAAAAGCTAACCTTTTCTTCAAAGTCTTTCATATTTTTCTCTTTCAGTCCACGTAGTCTTTCCAATTCACAGTTAAGCGGATCAAGGCCCAACCGTTGAATAATCCTGGAATCTGATTGGCTTGCAGATTGTATAGGATGATTATTAATCTCTGTGAAAGTTGACAAATTTCTTGTGTTTGAAGACTGTTGTCTAACTCCAGCATGCAGACGCGAAACCAAGTCCATATTTGAGGCTGGATGTACATCTTGACGAAGACATGAAGAATCAAGTTCCACATTCGAGGAACATTGCACGACAACTTGACTTTGCTCGATTGATGTCTCAGGAATGTGGTTGGGGAAATCATTTTCATTGGATGGCTGGTCTTCAGTTCCAGTCACCGTAGGCAAGTTAGATAGGTCTCCATCATTGGAAGAATGAATACCTGCAGAAGGTAACTGCCCCTCCTCAGGAGACTCCATGCCCAGTGAAGCATCGGTAGATACATTAGCTGGTACAGTATCAGCAGAAGCCAATACCAAACGGTTCTGGATTTCTATTGTAGTATTCTGGTCAGGTGGAGACTCTAAAGAGGATAGTTGCACTTGTTTCAGAGGCTCCACGAGATTATCAACTGATATAGATACTGGAGTCTCCTGGGACAAACTGTTTTCAGTCATGGTACCACACACTCCTTCCTGCTGGTCTGAATTTGAGGGATGTTGCACAACAGCTTGATTTTGAATCTCAGTTAGTGTTCCAGGAATGTGGTCGAGGAGATCATCTTCATTGTATGGCTGATCTTCAGTTCTAGTCATCGAAGGCAAGTTGGATAGGTCCCGGTTGGAAGATAGGAAACCTGCAGAAGGAAATTGCCCCTCCTCTGGAGGCTCCATGACCAGTGAATCATTAATGGATTGATTAGCTCGTACAACATCAACAAGACTAGATACTACACAATTCTGCATTTCTCTAGAAGTATCCGAGTCAGGTGGAGACTCTACAAGTGATAATGGCTGCACTTGTTCTAGAGGCTCCATAAAATCAACTGGTCTAGATACTGGAGTTTCATGGTACAAACTAGTTTCAGTCATGGTTGTACATACTCCTTCCTGCTGGTCCAATGTGGCACTTCTATCCATCACCACATTGTGTGTTAATTGAAATTCAACCTCTACAAGGCTATTTTCTGGCATCAAGACAGAAACATGTTCATCAGGTAGGGTCTGGCTATTGCTTGGGCTTGTAGTACAAGTCCCTGATGATAAATTGCCATCAAATACTGGATCTTCATTAGCTAATTGATCCATGGATGAAGAATTTTGAGGAATTACATTGTCAGGGAAATTGACTGCGTCAGGCATCCAATTAGCTTCCTCCCCATCTAATACATTTACAATGGTCCTCTCATTAGTTTCGGACACTCCAACCGGAATTTGTCCAACAGGTATGCTTGATGAGACTCCATCGTGATTTTGTTTCTCTATAGAAGGTTGATTTGAAAGAATAGCATTAGCATCGGAGCTATTATTACAGGAACTATCGGCTCCACATGGTTTTGACAACACACTATCTAAAACTGAGACATCCACCGCACCTCCACATATTTGCTCAGTGGATGAAGTCAAATTGACAAACTCGTGTATTCCCACATTTGCATCTCTATTTAATACCATGGTCCTATCAGCATTTCTCTCATCAACCAAAGGAGAACTAAGAATAAAATTATCTGAACCACTGCCATCAAGTGCAAAATTTTCACAATCCGGAGTGGGCGTGCCATTTTCATTATGGACACGATGTTGAGGTGATTTTGAATTCCTGGAGGAAATTCTTTCATCATAAAAAGATGAGTTCAGAGTGTCAGCATTATGTAAACCGAAACTGTTATCAGCGTCATAAATTTGTGCACTATTCTCACAATGTGGTGTGCACATGGTATTTACACTTGGAATATGTTCTTCGGATGATTGAGAATTCAAGACGGCCATATTCTTTGCACCATCATTGGAACCACTAGCCTCAACTTCTATCGATGTTCCACAAACAGGCTTGATCTGTATGGTCCCATTAAGTTCCCCTTGCCTAGAAGAAGGAATTTCAACAAGCTCATTCTCAGAACTGCTGGTGTTACAGACTGAACGAGCCACCTCTGCACTACGAACATCTAGTGTTTCCCCGTGACATATTTCTTCATTATATGAAGGTAGAACCTGTATTATAGCGTCCTGCCCAAAATCATTATGAGATTCATGATTAAAATTTACACATCCTTCCCCATCTTGCACTCTAATAGTTCCATTAGAACATTGCTCTATGGATTTGGAATGTTTAGAGATAATATTTCCCTGACTATCATATTCATTTTCAACAATATTATTGCACTTAATTCCAGATACTAGTCCATCTTTTGAAGTGACCATGTCAATCTCATTAGTATCAGCATGTTTAACAAGACGAGTTTGCAGTTCAACTGTGCTACTGAATGGTGCAACAACAGAGGCATTGGCATCGGGAGCTTCAGATAATCCAACAACAGATTCAGTACTTGCTGCGACTTCCGCTGTATCATTGAAACCCTTTCCTTCAGCAACATGATCAGACACAAGGACTTTCAGAGCATTATGATGTTGGGCTTGATCACAAATCTGTAAGGATTTGATCATAGTCCCATGTTTGTCCAAATCAATTGCGTTTAACAATTCATCTGGTGCCGAAGACTCTTGGAACATCAGCCTTGTTTTTAATTGCTTGACCTCAAGATCCTTGAGACGTATTTCTTGCTGCCTATTCAATTCTCCAGTTCTTTTCGTGAAAGCACTTGTCAAAGCCTGAAGCTTTACATCGTTAGTCAAATCATTGGGAGAACATGATCGAATAGCTTCCCACTCTATCCGGTGCCTTCTCTGAATTTCAGCATTTTCATTCTCAATATCTTTTTTCAACTTTATCTTCTCTTCCCGTTGCATCAGAAGTAGCTTGTTCCACTGGCTTTTACGCTTCTCAACGGTTTTAATATTTATAGAATTATCAGTTTTTACCAATTCAGCCTCAGGTGTCCCTTCATTATAATAGAACCCACTGGGTGATTCCGAAGCCTTTGCATAGCCAGCAAAATTAGAGTTTCCTTTGAGCGATAAAAAACTTTCCTTCAGATCCCAAAGCCTTGAATTGATTTCATCTACAACTTCTTTCTTGCAGTCAAAATTTAAGTGCTGCTTTGCAAGCAAAAGGGAAGCTTGAAAGTTGAGTTTGTGATTTAGCAAAGCAGCAGCAGTCAAACACTGAAATTTTAAAAGTACACAAAGCTTGTCAATTGTACGTACTAAAGCCAACCAAGTGAACAACACATTTAATTCAGAGTTTTAAAACCCTAAGAACTAAATTCTACATTTAATTTAACAGGTTGTTAAGATTGAAGCTTGAACCTAGCCTCCTCATTTGACCAGCTATGTGCTACTCAGATATCAGAATCTCCACTAATAAAATACCAAAAGGCATTCATAAGAAACAGGCTTGAAGTTGACTGGTTAGATCAAGTGCAGACTAAAATTTCTGCCATTAGGTTGCAGCAACAGACAAATATCCACAGACGAAAAAACAACAAGCATCTATGAAGTATTAGATTTTCCCAAAGAGAAAGGCTAACTGATGCAGAATAAGGATGCTAAGGATTATTATATTATTCTTATTTCTTAGAAATTGTAAGAATGATGCACTTTTATGATTTAGTGGGATTTGGGATCACCAACAGTTATTTATAAAAAGGCTAAAAAGAAATTTTTTTGAAGCAAGCAAGAGGACTCGGCCAAAGAAATCTGAAAAGGAAAAAAAATTTAAGGACGAAAAAGAAAAAAACAATGTAAGAAAATATTCTAACCATAGATAGTTGAAAAGCCTGTAATATTGGCAATGGTTCTGTACAGATCTGGTAATTGTTCATGGTATATTCAAGACAATTTTGAACCATACTCTGGACATCATCCTGCATGAAAAAAAGATGTCAAAATACAACAAAATTCAAACTGATACTAGAACCCGTATTGAAATATACTAAATCAACTATCATGAAACTCGTACAGCATACAGGTTTTAAAAATCAGTCCCTGGGGATGCAGGGTTGGATTAGAAGAAGTCAAAGTCAGATACAATAAAATATATTATGAAAAAGATAAATCCACGTTCCTTGAATCTAACCATTATCCGACTATTTGAATCTGTTCAGTAACTCACGACAATGTAATGCACCACCAATACATTTCCATTCTCCAATAAAATCAAACTATCAACAACAAACCCTTGGGAAACCAAAAGAATGGCATCATGTCAGAGAAATGTTCTTATTAACTATTTCCACCTTATAACATATAGCAACCATTAATGATTATCATCCTTTCAGTTACACTCTTAGCAATACATCCTTTTTGTTAATATTACAAACCTTGTAATTTTCCTATTTCATATATCACTATTAAGTTTCAACCTAATTCTTTTCCTATTTCAGACATCGCTCTTAAATTTCTTTCTAAACATTACGTTACAATATCAACCAAAATCCAAAATTCCATGTCAACAGGTGTTCTTCAACATAACTTGGATCTACCCATTTAAACTTGGACTTCACATTTCCAAAACCATCGTCATTCCCTCATCATTGTAAGACAGCCTTCACAAGATTCCCACTACAGCATTTGCAATCTTACAACAGGATTAGTAATTTATCTGAACATCCAGAACTTAATGAGAGGATAGTATCATATCAACAAAATTATGAAGGCATAGATCAATATTACTGAACAGCACATGTTTTTATAGTCTCATAGATGCATTTCATCAATAAAAGAACTGCTAAATAAATTGCAATACTATCAACAGAAGACCATAGCAGGACAAACAAACAGCAAGTAAAACATAACAAAGAGAAAACAAGAGCATACAGGGAGATGCAGAATTTCACAAAGATTTGCTATCTCTGGCTTCAGTAAAAGATATAAGCTCCTCTGCTGTTTCCTTATTCTGTCAGTTTCAACAGTGTTTCCTTGAGGTATCTCCGAGTCTGACATTTGATCAAACAAACACATGATAAGAACTAAGAACTGCAATTCACATGGAATAATTACCAAACAGTGTTGTGGTCAGGACAAAGGACAGTTGAGGCAGCATGCCCAAAAACTATCACTTTGAGACAGTAAGACAAGGTGAGTGCCTTCTGACAGTGAGGAAACCAGGTTGTGTGTAGGGCGTGGGAATCAAGCAAATAATTTCTAGGGCCATGACTGAAAAAATAAATAAATAAATAAGGAAAAGCAAGTTAACTCAAATCTTAAAAGTTGGGGATGGAGTAAAAAAGCGCAGTATTAGCAAGAGTTTGGCTGGTAATAAAGAGGTTTGTACGTATTTCCCTCAGTTTTGAAGATGAAAAAAGAAAAGAGCAGAATGTATCTTGGCTATGATGAGGAAACCCATAGAAATAGATAAGAATCTTCACCAAAGATGGGAAAAGCCACCTATATTACCCCTTTGGCACTGTTTGAACTCTGAAGAACTTTGCTTCTTTGATTGGTTCCTATATCTTCCCTCAGATAGACCAGATTGACTACTCTACAACTATTTCACACTCACTAGGATAAGATTAATTCACAGTAAGAATTTGAGTATCATTTTGATCACCGATGAGTTTGCCACTCAAATGACCAAGTAATGCCAGAGATTCAAACTAACTCTATGCCACCTATCACTCTGCCACACCTATATGCAAGAACATTCAATGCACAAAAGAGAGAAGAAAAAAAGTATCATTTTGGATGAAATTTTATGATTCAACTGAGGTGAATGCCTCATGGCTCAAGTATAAGACGAAGCCACATAAACATTTAGGCTCCTCAGGTGATAAGACACCATACAAGGAACCAGCCTTGTCTCTTTAAATCTCTAGCTTTTCCAAGAAATACTATTACAAACACAAGCAGTTGAACTAAAAAATAATTAAAAGACATTACCAACAGGAGATAAAGAATCTCCTGCAAAATGTACCCCACGGCATCAAGCTCCAATGGGAAACATCAACAGCTACAACAATTCTTGCTCTGTGAGCGATATGTCGTAAGCAGCTGTTCAGCTGTCCTTAGTGTGGATAGTTAGAAGTTAGTTGTGACAGCTGTCAATAGAAAGCTCTCCCTAATTGTTTCTGTTGCATGCTCAGCACTCTAAGAGTAGTTATATTATATCTGATGTAATAGACAGATTCAACACAGTCGTCCAAATCACATTTTTCTTCGAGAAATTCAATATTCTCATTCTTTCTCTCTTAACTCTTGTCATTTATAAATGTCATTGAACTGCAAAAACTCATAAACTGAAAGTTAATAATGATGGGGACAACGAACCTTCCTTGTTCCTAGTAGATAACTTCGAAGAAGGCTGATCAACATTATTGGTCGATTTCTTCCAATCCTTTTTTACATCTGATAAGGAGATCTGCCTAAAAAATCAACTCAAACACACTTAGGAGATAGCAAAATAAGCTTATCCCTTTTCAGTTGCATGTGAACTTTTATTATTATCAATGGTATCTGAGGTGTTGATGGGATGGGACCCATTTCCCAGAAACAATACAATCTTCACAGACAAACTAAACTTTAGTTGTTATAATGGTCAGTTAGTTTCTTAATAATGTGTATAAAAATCCAACTTGACACCTCACATCTTCCTAGACATAAAACCGAAAAATGTATTTTTAATATACAAAGAAAGATATCTTCTAAGAAAGAAAAAAAAAAGGAAATGATGTGAAAGTTAAACTTAATAAAAGCAATAAAACATGCCAATAGGCACGAGCATTGAATGGATTTAAATTCTTAGTTCGTATTAATTCAGGAATAGGATCGATTAATTCCCTAGCATTAGCTAAAAAATAAAGTACCTTATCCTTTTGGAACATGACCCCCTGGTCTCAACAACATTGCTGCATATCCTCGACGGGCGAGTATCCTCAAACAAGTTACTGTTATTGTCATTGTCCACCAACATAGCAGAAGCATCTGAATGCATGTCCACCATTGTTCTTTTTCTCTTAGAAGATATTGATTTTTCATCCTTATCATCCTTATCATCCTCAATACGTTTCCTAATCAGATTTTCATTTGATGTGAGATCCCTTGACCCTAAAATTTGTGATTTCTCCTCTTTGCATGAATCAAACTGAACCTTTTCAGGTGCTTCACTGGGCTCACAACTTGCAGTATTAGAATGTACCAATGGACTTACAGTCACATCATAATCTGATAGTTCTTTCACTGGCTCACTCAACTTAGGCTCAGCTCTCATCTCTTTACAGGTAGCACCTTCGGGCAGCGCAACATCCTTATCATCATTGGCAGAATCTAAATAGTTCCCATTAATACAGCCATCAATCTTGCTCCCAACCCCATCATCACCTTCATCAGTTGACCTATCCATCCCATTTGTCTTCCCGTGGCGATCTGCTAGTCAAAAATTAAAATATTAACATAAAAAATATACTCACTAACACTAGCTCACCTCACCCAGCCACATTTTCAACTACCCAAATTTTAATAACCATATACAAACTATTGAGGGACTAGCCCTAAGTCCCATCTTCAGCTATAAAACCATCACAGCCAAAGTGAACTGAGTGAATGAGTATGAGAGATAGAAAACTGCATGTGTTTGACATTTTCTTACACATAAAATTTAGAGGGAGAGAATTATGGCATTGATAATTGATTGAAACTGATAAAATCCAATAAAAGAATCCCCTTAACTCTTTATTTTTTAGTATAAATTAAAATGGATTAGTCCTAGTAAAACCCAATAATAGAACTCCACCCAGTTCTTCACATTTTTAGAATAAAATAAATAAAGGTGTAACTGATGTGAACCATCTCATAATCACCTCACTAAATAATGTTACTGATCTGAAACGGATTCACAAGCACTCCCTCCTCACAACATAAAATAAAATTTCTCAAATCCTTAAATTTTATAGAGTTCAGTTTAGCTTAAGAACCAAAACGAATAGAGCACAATACTCACGCTCAGTCACTCTCCCACCTTCCTCATCTTCATCTCCATCCTCATCTTCACAACATAAAATAAAATTCCTAAAATCCTCATCTCCATACGACAACTGTTTCCCATTGCAATGCCTCTTCCGCCGCGTCCTCGAACCGGAACCCCTGGAAGCCGAGGGATCCGATGGAGAGGCGTTCCTCGTTCTCTCAGATCTCCTCAACGGACTCGGCGCCTCCGTCTTCCTCTTCTCGAGGCGCTCGGACTTACGATTTGGAGTGGTGGAGGAAGCCTCAGCTACTTTCTTCGACAATGTCTCTCTGGAAGACCTCGTTATCGGTCCTTTCACCGCTACGCGACCGGAACCGGTATCGTTCACCATTTCCTAGTGCTGAAACCTAACTCACTAACCCTAATTCGCCAACAATAACTGTTTCGGAGACAAGGTGTTGAAAATGGTGAGCTCAGAGACTAATTTTACTCACCTCGGAAGTAACTGTCTCGGAACAGCTGCGAACGGCGGTGGTTACTATTCGTGGCGCTTTGATGTTATGTTACCATCGAGGGGATTCACCCACCACAACACGCTTCGGGTGTCCCGAGAAAACCAGAAGAACATTTATGAAGAAACTAATACTATTGGTTGCTTCAGAAACAAGAGAAAGGGTATTTTAGACCATCTACACTCGTGTCAACTAATTTTTTACACGATCAAATACAAGGAGATAGATAAATGACAATGATTCTACTGTATACTATGTATATAAAATTACACTTCTAACTTTCTTTAATAGTTAAAGGCTCTATAAAAGTATTTTTACTTTTACTAGGTTCATGTTTTTAAATAAAATATTTATTTTTTTCCGAATGATGAGCTTTGAAAACCATCATTAGTTGATGCCATTATTGTAGAAACGGAAAAGCCAGTAATATAAAATTATTTATACTTTTTTTATTAAGACTTTAAGGTTTGCTATGTTTTTGTCATGGATTTAAGATAAGTAAAGAACAAATTTTTAAGGTTTGGTTGATGCTTTTATGCAGATTTATTTTTTGTGTTTTTTATCTTTATGTGTGTGTGTTTTTTTTTTCTAGAAAAAAAAATTCTTATATGATTATAATTTTAAATTTAAAGAATTTTTTTATTAACTTTGTTATTACTTCTATTTATATTTTACAATTAGAATAAATTATTTCATTTAAGCAGTCAATATCATCGGTATAACCAGTATTAATTAAATTAAATTTAAGTTTTTATATTAAGTTTTTTTACAATTTTAATTCAATGTAATTTTTACAGGTCATTATCTAATGAAATGTTAATTTCTTTCAATTTGTATAGTTAAATTGTTTTTTATTTGAATTACATACAAAATTAAATATAACCTAATAAATGCTAAAAGTAGGGCAATAATTAAAATATATTTAATATTTTCTAAATAAATAATAAGAATAAAAAAACATATAATAGTAAGAACATTAAATAAGTTTTAGGGTAGTTAAAATAGGTTATAACTTGTAAGTTAAAAACTTCTAAAATAAGTTACTGTTGAATACTCTTCAAATACTTTCTATTAGTTAAATTAGTTGATAAGGTAATAGCATTGGAATACATTCTAAATATTTTTATTTAAAACAAATTGTTAGAATATAAAAAGTAAATATTGAATTATGTTTTAAAATTTTCTGAAATCATTTTACAAAGCATTATTTAACAGGTTTTAATCAACAAATTTTATAATTGACATATGATTTGTCAACAAAATTTTCGTAAAAGTATTTAAAATAGTTATATACACTTTTAAGTTAAGCATATCTATAGTTAAAAGCAAATTCTTTTTTGTTATAGGAAGAACAATAAGATGTAGTCTTAAAGAATAAAGGTTGAAAAGGATAATATGTAGTATGTAAATAGAAGAATATTCCTAGTCCGTCATTAATCTTATTATTAAACAGACTAATGCTTTAGAGATATATTAATTATCTTAGAGCAACTGAGATATATAAGTCTTAAGTCTTCACCAGATAGACCTAATATGATATTTAAGTATATATAATGGGTCAATCTCAATAATATTACTATGACATTTAAATCACTTTAATACTAATTATAATATTGATGGGACATAATTAATAATAAATAAAATGAAACTTAATATATTTAATACATGTCATGATATGTGTAAAGATTAGTTTAAAAAGGAATAAGACAGAATCAAAAGGGACAAGTCAATGTTCTCGCTAAAGAAATCTTAATCTTCTTTCTTGGTGAGTACATTTGACGCCTCTGAGTTAGGTAAAATTTTTCTTACTTGCACAAAATAGCACTAACTAAATTATAGGAAACCTTACCTAATCTTGATCTTATATTTAATAAATTGGGTTTAAAATAATTATCATATATAAGAATAAATTGACGTGTTACCAATATTGCTAGATCCAAGAATTTTTTCTTTATTATTATCACTATAAGTAATAAGTTTATCACTTCTAAGAGAAATATTAATGGAATTACTCTTATCTTTTGTCATGTGCAATGGCTGGACCAAGACTTTAAGAGGCATAAAGAGAAAGTAAAAATTTAGGCTTTTTTAAATTATTAAAATAATTAAAATTATGATATTTTTATTTAAAATTTATTTTTTAAGTTTTTTTATGATGTAAAATTATTTATTAAATTATCATAATTAATTCATTTAAAACATCTTTTTTCAATAGACAACAAAGCTAATTGGTTTAATCTTTGTTGAGACAATTGATTTTAAATAAAATTTTATTCAGTTTAAGTTTTGAAAAAAATTGTTAACATTATCCTTTATGCAATTTATTCTTTTTATATAATTTAGAATGTCAAATGATTTATCATTTTTTAATCCTATAATCTCCTTTAAGACATTTAATTCTAAAAATATATCTAAGCTATCAAGATCTAACAAAATTATCATGTTTCAAATATTTTTCAAGGTTTATGCATTCAAAGAATACTCACCTAAATTTTATAATTCATTTTTTTTTAATTTTATAAATTTATCCATAACCCCTTTTTTGTAATTAACAAAAAGCTTAACTCTTCTATTTTGTTGATGTTTTAAATAACCTGATTCATATATTCTAGTTAATATATTAAAAACTACAATATATATATATATATATATATATATATATATATATATATATATATATAAATATATATATATATATAACACTGAATATAAGTTATAAGTATATAAAAGACTAAGTTAGAAAATAAAACCTGATTGCCATAACAATTAACTTGATCCTAGTATCTTCTCTTGAAGTCTCAAGTCTTCTTCTATTTTTCTTTTTTAGTCATGTCCTTTGGTAAGCCTTTAAATACAATTTACAAATTCTAAATTTATAATGCTCTTTCCTGGATCTGCAAAAGTTATTTTGAAATTAATTAAATAATAATGAAAAAAAATCATTTAGAGATCAATTCATCAATATGATATTTTTACCTCAAAGGGAGTAAAAACAAACACAAACTCCAATTCTTCAATCTGCGGCTCCAACTCTCCAAATATAGACATACACATAATGCACACTACAGAATGATAAAACAAATTTGGAATTGGATAATGACCTAATGACAATCAAAGATCAAATTGAAACAATAACATGGAAGAACAAATGTAAGAGTCAAATAAAGGAACAAGATAAGTGAATAAGTCATATAAAAGAAGAAGATAAGTGGAAGAGTCAGAGAATGAAAATACATATAAATAAATGATGTCAATAGAATAGTAAAAGAGATAGGAAATTACAAAATTTTAATATCTAGGATTTCGTTTGATTGTTCAACCTTTTTTTTAAGGTTTCAAAAATATTATTCATTAAATAATATTTATAGTACCAATATAAATTTAAAGTCATTAAAGAATATTTATAATACCTATGTAATCTTAAACTCAGTTAAGATATTTTAAATTTTTAATTAAAAAATATTTTTAAGTGTAACTTTAAAATTTAATATTTTTTAATTTTATAATAATGTATTAATATTAAATTTTTTTGAGGCCTTGAGGCTTTTGAGATCTTGAGGCCTTCGAAACCTTGAGGCCTAAAACGATTGAACTGCTTCTTCCTGCACCTCCAAGCCTTCTTCAGGCACCTCCAAAATTCAAATATATTCCAAGTGTATCCCTTATGAAATTACGGTTTTATCCTTGTGGAGGTGGCTAGGTAGAAGGTGGACAATTCTAGATCTGGAGGACAGTTCCGGAACATCTCATTCCACAACTCATTTTATACGAAAAACAACTCACCCTTAAATTGCAAACTGAACGAAATCCTCCCAAATACTCTACAAATCCTTCAATACATCATGCGTACCTTAAATGATTGTGAAATGTGTTGTTATTCAAAAACATCTCATGATTATATTCAATACTTATTCGTACAATGGATTGTTTTGTCTACGAAAAACATCTCATGATTATATTCTCTTCAAAAAGTCGGGGTAGAATATTTAGATGAAAGAAATTTATTTATCAAACTTGTTCCCGTCAGACACAAGGATCTCTTATACTACATAAAGTAAGTATGAACTTAATAATCTGATTGGTGATTTTTATTTGAAAATGATAGGTACAATTTGTGAATTTTTTTTCTTCAAATGACTCCTTCAATAATTTTTGTAACATTATATTTGTTCAATCTTTACCTCTTAAGCTATAATTAAAAATTCGTTGTTCATATATTCAAATTCTCATTATAAATTTGACATCAAAATCTATCTGACAAGTAATAATCAAACATATCTTTTTTACAAAACTTAAAACTTAATTCATTGCTACAACATAAAATGGATACATGGATTCACATGCATCGTGGTTGTTGAGACAATAAAAATAATAGTAATAGGTCCAGGTATGTGGATATTTCTAGCTCTATTTGGTAAGGTTAACAAAGATGGTCTTTGTCATATGAAGTCATTGTATTGTTTTGTATATTTATATTATTGTAGTCCTATAAGTGAAACATTTACCACCACAAAGAATTTTCCAACATATGGAGGTTTCATGTGAATATGTTTAAAGTCTCTCAATTGTTTTATAGAAGACAATCAGTACACACAAAAAATACTAAAAAAGAGAAAAAAATATCACATAATAAATTGTATAACATAAATGATACAACCAATCTGGCTCACTGATATAAGCACAATAATGTCATTGATAATCAGTCTTTGGCGATACAAAGTCAAACTCAGATGATACAATAATCAGACTCAGATGATATAATTTGTCAAACGCACTAATATGTGGATATGTGTTTGATTCATGTACATTAATTAAAATTATCTTTGTAGTGACTAGTCAGGATAAAGAACTTATCAAATCGTACTCATTTCAATCCTAAGGTCCAACCTTTAGCTATATATAATTCAATTTGTACTTTTCTCAAAATAGAGTCAATCATGAAGTAAAGCACACAATCTAATCTACTATTTGATTCATATGTAAAAATTTAAATCATCAATGTAGTGACTAGTTAGGATAAATAAGCTTATCAAATTTTTCACTGGTTTAAATCTTCAAGATTCAATCTTCAATTACATCTAATTTAAATTTGCACTCACTTAGGATAATGTGACATCATCAAATGTAAGATAAACTAATAATTGTCCTTTTAAGCCAAAAGAATACCAATAAAACAAAATAATGATATCAACACCTTACTTGATATTGGACTCGAGAAAAACACAAAGTTCCTTACCTAGATCAATTATATACCCATCAAACAAAATAATGAAGATAAGGACAAACAAAATAATAAGTTTAGGGATAAACCAAATAATGAGGTTAGGGATACCAAGAAGAATATAATTATAATAGTTTACATGTAATAATTGTCTACTTCTCTTACTTGGTTGCTTTTGAAGATTGATGTATTGATCTCTTGGTTGCTTTTGAAGATTGATGTATTGATCTTATATTGTTATTTTCCTTTCTATTCTTGTTGTTTTTCTTGAAATAGTTTGTACCCATCTTATAATAATTTTATTATTTATAATGTAATTTGTAATGATTAAACTTCTCTCAGTTTAAATGATAGTTTTGTGGTCTAGTCCTAAGTGAATTAAAACTTCAGTGCTTAGTCAGTAAAATATAAATCTTCTGTTATTGGTAAAAAGATAATTGAGTAAATTACACCTTGAGAATTTTTAATGGAATAGAAAGGATTAAACATATCGTTGCATTAAAGTCGTCACATCATGAACATTAAAGTCCTTTTGATCAGGTCCCTTGCATTAGCCCCTGCCATCATTGTTGGTAGTGTCTTTTGCTTGGGACCCCTTCCTTAGTCCCTACTGCCTATTGTGAAATTCATATTTTTCTGGCAATTGGGTTTTGGTTTGGCATATTAAATCTATTAATACTGATTGGCTTATTGATAATCTGCAACGTGTGTGAATGAGAGGAAGGTCCTAGTTTCTGACATAAGATATTGAATATGATTGGAAAGAAACAAGTAGAAAGGAATAGAACAAACATCATGTAACAACTATATAATATATAGAAGTTTACTCTCAAGTAGCCATTTGATTTTTCTGCCGGCTTCTTACGCATTTATGCATTTGACCACGCATGTTGACAAACTCTGATAACGTTTCTAGTCAAATGGCCATGATCTGTAATGTCATATTCATTTGGAGGCTAGCTAAATAATTCATTCATTGATCATAGTCATAATACCCTTTAGCAATGAATGACTCAATTCATATGAATCAAGCTCAAGAGTACTCATTTTGCATCCTCTTTTTTTGTTCCCCTACAATTTTCTTTGCAACATATTATACTAGTAACTACTGAGAATTTTCTTCATGGCAAGTCTTGTACTTGTCCACAAAATTATGCTTCATCTTTGGTTTGCTGCTTGGATGTGCTTAGGTGTGTGCTTTGCTTACGACCAAAATAATTGTACTTCAAATGAAATTGGGCTAGGGACAAGGTACAGCTGCAAGTCAACGCAGGATTCATGCGAAACATTCTTGGTGTATAGAGCTACCAAAAATTTCAACACCATTTCTAAAGTCTCAAAGCTCTTCAACAAGAGTTCTGAAGAGGTGCTGCTAAAGAACAACCTCTTATCTTCCTCTTTGTCCCTTGTACTCAAACAAGGCAAGGAGGTTCTTATTCCTGTTAACTGTACCTGCTCAGGCACGTATTATCAAACCAGTTTAAGCTATAAAGTCCTTGACAACACAACATTTTCCGAGATTGCTTGTGGTGTTTTTGAAGGGCTGCTCAGTCGTCTCACACTGGCTGAGGAAAACCTGTCACAAGGTGATACACCAGAAGCTGGTTCTGAGCTTCATGTATCTCTTATATGTGCTTGTTCTGACAGTGAGAATTCCACCTGGAGTAAGAAGGTGAAGTACCTTGTCGCCTACCCTATTATATCAGGAGATGATCCTGACAAAGTGAGTCAAAAATTTCAAATCTCACCAGAAGAGTTTTATGCAGTCAATGACTTGAATTCCATGTCAACTGTTTATCCTGAAACAGTTGTTTTAGTCCCATTAGAGGATGATCCAATCAGAATACTAGATATTCCTGATTCTCCTTCTCCACCTCCAGGTTTTCTTCCTACAAATCCAGTGGTTAAGACACACACACAACCATCAAATTTGTACATTGCAGGATCTGTTATCGGATTTTTGTTGCTCATAATATTGCTTGCAAGCGGATTTTACATGAAGAGATTGAGGAAAAGTGATGTTGTTCATTCCTTCAGTGCCACCAACTCCCTCACTTTGTGGTCACCAACTAGATGCTCTCAGATATCTACACAAACGGGTAAAAGCAACACAACTTGGTGCCTTTCCCCGGATCTTCTTGTTGGAATAAAGTACCACTTACTCAATTACACCATAGAGGAGCTCCAGAAGGGAACCAAGAATTTCAGTGAAGAAAACAACATCAGTCATGAGGGTGACTTTGTCTACAAGGGAACAGTCAATGATGTTGAGGTGATGGTGAAGAGGATGAGGTTGGAAGACACACGGCAGGTGATTGATTTGCATTCTAAAATCAACCACAATAATATTGTGAACTTGCTTGGTGTTTGTTATGGTGAGAGCAATGATTCATGGTGTTATTTAGTCTTTGAGTTGCCTAAGAATGGATGCTTGAGGGACTGCTTGTCTGATCGATGCAATCCTCTAAATTGGTACAAACGGACACAGATAGCCTTTGACATTGCGACATGTCTCTACTATTTGCATTGCTGTTCTTTTCCTTCCTATGCTCACATGAACGTGAGTAGTAGAAACATATTCATAACAGCCGAGTATAGGGGTAAACTGGCAGATGTTGGAAGAGCATGGGCAAGCAATGATGGTATGGAGATTCCCAAAGGATTGGTGGCACCAGAGTTCCTCTCACATGGCTCAGTTTCTGAAAAAGTTGACATCTTTGCATTTGGGGTGGTTTTGCTTGAGCTGATCTCAGGAAGGGAGAATTTTGATGGAAAAGCAATAAAAGATTCCTTGGGATTCTTGTTGGGGGAGGCCAGTGAAGGTGGTTGTTTTGAAGGGCTAAGAAGTTTCATGGATCCTAATCTGAAGGATTACTCTCTTCCAGAGGCTTTATGTTTGTGTTTTCTAGCAAAGGATTGTGTGGCAGATGATCCCCTGCGTAGGCCAAGTATGGATGATATCATGAAAGTCCTTGCAAAAGTGGTTTAGCCAAAATATGTGCTAAGCTTGTAATTATGAGATGTGAGAAATGTTATATTACCCATGAGTTCTGCTACTTACTTGCCCCTCTTGTTTGTAGTTATTAACTATTCATATTAATACAGCTACATATGCAAGCAATTGCTCGGTTTGTAAAGTAAATAATCAAATGATTTTGTTGTCATTTCTCAATTGGCTTTCAGTTATGTCACCAATCTTTGTCGTTGAACACAGATGAATCATCACATGAGCATTTGGTCTTTGGAGGATACCATTTTACACTCCAAGCCCAACCACATGGGCCTCGTTTTTATTTGGGACTCAATTTAACAATTGGACTTCGAGTCAAATCCGCTTTTGTTATCTGCATTTCCACAATTACTAATTGCATCCCATAATTTTTAAAATAATCATTTTTCCCTTCATCATGGTGACTTCTAGATTATTTGGCTTTTTGGAATTTTTGGAATATAATAATTTTTTGAACAAAATTTTCTGAATAAAAACTTAAGAACAAGATTTTTAGAATATATGATTTATTTTTAGAATAATTTGTTTGGAACAAACTTTCTAAAATAAGTTTTTCTCAATATATGACCCGATGATAATGTGACTATATAATTTAGTAACCTAATGACATGGTAATTTAGTGATCCGATGACTTGTTGACCAGATAACCAATTGACCAAGTGGCTCGATAACCTGTTGATCTAGTAACATGATGACATGTTGACTTAGTAATTTAATAGTTGAATGATCGATTGAGCTAGTACTAGATGATGTGATCAATGGTTAATCTTATGACATCATGATTATATAGTGTTTTTAAAATATTATTTTTTTATTAAATAAATATTACCAAAATCATTTAATAACATTTTTATAATGTTACTTCTATTAAAAAAAAGTATTACTAAAATTTTATAGTAATAATTTTAAAATAGTACCTCCTTGTTAAAAGAGGTTACTAAATGTTTTTAGTAAATTTTTATATTATTACATTTTGTTAAAAGAAGTATTATTAAAAGTATTAGGTAATATTTTTAAAATGTTATTTTTTTTACTAAATAAATTTTAAAAAAGATATTAGTGAAAAGTTTTTGTGGTAAATAAAACTGTTATTAAAAATCTTTAATAACTTCTGACATTTAATAAAATGTTGCAAAATTTAGTAACATTTTTATGATATTATTAATTGTAGTAATAAATCAAACTAGAAAGCTAAATATTCTTAACCTTTTTAAATTAAAATGTAAGCACTACCATTCTTAGTCCAAAATAAACATCATTAGAACATAATATGTCTGATTGCAGTGATTCTGATAAGGGTTTAAAACTGAATTTATTTTAATGGGTAGCAACAAAATGAAAACTAAATTGAAAACGTATACCTAAATAAACATTAAAAGAAGAACAATAGACCTACTGCACTAGAAAAATCACAATCTGATCATTTATTCACCAAAGTGTTTTTTCTATGAGATCTTCACCTAGGTGCAGGTGAGGCAAAAATTTGATGTAAAACGTCTAGAGCACCCAAATGCTCCTTTATGAATATAATTCATTCTTTGGACGAAAAAAGAAAAACAGTCTGATAATTTATATATCTGTGTATATGTCCTCGTCAATGCCTTGAAGCACTAATGTTGTTCTACGGGGTCATTGAACTGCACTAAGCGGTTGTTTAATTGCTGCATTGGTCTTGCACTATTACCTGCATTCTGCATATTAAGTACAGGTAAAGTTTAAAACATAACGATCATGAAACTCCATATCTTGCAGCAACTTTGTAAGATGACATTCTAAAATTTAGTAACACATGAAAAAGTTCATAACTATATCCTTTCTAAGTTTTGACTTCTCAACAAATTATCCATATTATATAGGTTACTAATTTCTTCAACTGAAAAAACTGCTATGAGTTTGACTGCTATACCTTAAAATTTTGTTCTATGTACATATGAAAAACTATAAGTTACTTACATCTTCAACGGCCCCTCGAAGCAAATTGATTTGGTCCTGGGAAATGGGTCTTACCTGATGAAAAACAAAGATTTAGTAGACTATTCAATTTCAAGGAAAGTAAGGAAAAATCATAGCACAAATTTTCAATAAATAATGAACTAGTTAGCAAATTGACCTCTCTGAGGACGGTCCAAATAACATTCTCTGTGCATGGAGGAGTAGTCAGCGAACCATTATATCTGTAATAGAATGAGACGCTTGCGCCTTCTTTAACCAGATTAGGATCCAGTTCAGCCACTTCTCTTTCTGCTCCCGTCTTATCAGAAATGGCCTCTAAGTCTTTCGTTAACTAGAAAAGATGTAAAAAGTATATATAAGAAATTTAGGGTTAGCTAATAACAGAGTTATCGTGACATCTTTAATTAATTATAATGTACCATTGACAAGAAAGGATCTTCTCTTCCAGTCCTGTACATTATTCCAACCACTGCAATTTCTCCTGATGGAGTTTGGTGCACCATGTGTAACTCTAGATCCAACCTGAAACTCATGGTATATTCAGTTAAAATACTTCAATTTTGATATTTGTATTTAATTAATTCATGAGGGTAAGTAAATATTGAGGGTAAGTGTTTGAAGAATAAAACTTACATTCACAATGTCAATTTTTTGTATATCTAATCAAAATTAGAGCTTTAGTTTAATAGTCTACCTTGATATGTTTTGATTCTGATTTTAATGGGAGACCAAACCAAAAATACTCATCCATTGTTAATAATTAAACAAGAATAGATTATCAATTTAACATGTAAAAAGAATTCTTACAAATCTAATGTGTATGTATGTAAGGATGGAGAGATATTTGGACGTAGATCAGAATCAATTCCTTGTATATACGTACCTTGTGCCATCTATGGCATGTTCAGAGGGAGAATGCCAATGGGACCATTTAAGTGTATACTTAGTTCCATTAATTTTTATACTGCTTTTGTTCCCAACCCATTTAACCTATTCACAAAGAATTACATTCAAACACAGAAATTCTGAGAAGAAAAATTATAATACTTAACTTCATAAATATAATTAAATATTTCTGGTATTGGCTAACCATGATATCGTGGCCACTATTAATAACAATTGCTTTGGATGGTTTATATTTGATCTTGAGTTCTCCCAAATTGGTTACTTTTTGAGCCTTGTCATTCAACAAATCAATCGGAGATTGCATGGATCCCTTTTTGCATAGATGCCATTCGGGTTTTATGTTTCCCCAGTTATCTGGTCCTGTCTTGCTCTGCATATCATAAGTAAACTCGCTCTCCTTCCCTGAACATGGCAACAAAAAATCAATCAATAAACATTTAAAAAATCTTACCATAAAGAACCTAAAAAAGGTTTAATCTGATGAACAGAAACTGTTAGGCCTCTCTATAATGTTTCTTTTACGTTTCTGTAAGGAGGGCACTATCTCTCCTCTCAAGGACATGAATTATCCAACCTAAAAGCTTCTTTACATTGTGACCTATATTTTGGTAACCCTAGAGCTAGGTAGCCGTCAGTTCAATCTATCAGAAATAATGTTTGTTTTTTTTTGTGTGTACGTGATGTGAAATGTATTACAATTTGGTTTTATTTTTTGATGCATGCATGCATGCAATATTAAATTAAGAATAAGAAAGTAATTAAACAAACAAAGATGCTCACCAACATTTTCAGACATCGTTATTGGGCATGATAACATAACCAGTGCTGTTAGTAAACTGCAAATCAAAGCCTGTTTGGTAAGATTTTCCATTTTACTGAGAGCTTTTACTATGATATAATCGAATGATCGATGTAATTGTAACTCGAATGATGTAGCCAAGGAGTAGAAGCGTGCTATATTTATCGACAATCACAGGGTACGAAAATTAATTTAGAAACTGAGAAAATGTAGAAAAGGGTCAAGGATATATTGAAATGTGAAAACCATTACTTTGACATCAATGGAGACACTTTCATCTTTAGCATTGTGTCTTAGCAATTATAGAAACCAACAAGAATTTTGACGTCAATGGAGACACTTTCATCTTTAGTATTGTGTCTTAGCAATTTTAGAAACCAACAAGAATTTGCCATTTTCCACCAAGCACGTGTTGTGTCCTTAATTGTGGAGCATGTTGTGCTTCAGTGAATTAATTTCCAAAAATATGCTTTTCTGGAAAAATTAATTAATTCCCTCACTTTTGTGATGACAAGTCGTAGTTTGACTAAAGCTGTGCTTACATAATCTATTTTGGAGTTTTGAAACGACGTCATTGGCTCACAGTTCATCACAGAATGGAAAGCAAATAGATAAACTGCGTAAAAGTTTAAACCAATCGTATGAAGCAATAGGAACCCCTGCATTCACTGAAAAACTGCGTGAAGTGCTCTTAATCTCTCGTACTCATGGTTGAGATTTTCGAGATGTGTTTATAATTCTGTTAACAAATAAATAACTACGAAGGTTTTAAAAGTGTGATGGTAACAAGTTTTTTATTTTTTATTTTTTTCTTTTAATTTACGGTATATTATCAACATGTTCTTTTGGTACATATATATAGGCGTATAAAGATAAGAAGAATAATTGAGCAATACAAGGAACAATATCATTATAAACACATCGTTTTCAAAATTTAGCCTTCACTAATATATAATATTTTTCAAGTCGGTTAAATCCTGAAACAAAATATTTATAATTTTTTAATAATATATAATACATAAAATTATTATAAATTTTAATGATATAAATAATATTTTTAAAAAATATTAGAATACACTATTCCATATATTTTAATATTAAAAAAAATATTAAAACTTTTTTAGCAGGCTTTAATAATATTAAATATATTTAAAAAACGAAATATCAAAGTTGACTTAATCGAATTTAATGATATTAAATATATTTTAAAAATAAAGTATTAACTAAAACAAATTAGTGTGTTCAAAGTTTACGTTATACAAAAATTTAATTAAAAGAATTTCAGATTTAGATTCAGCTTGAACAACGTTAATGTACTTTTATCTTAAAATTTATTTAATTCAACGTGGACTAAGTTAACGTTAAATAAAATAAACCTTCAATATTAATTTAAATTATGACGCTAATAATAATAATAATACACAAAAACTCTCGTAAAAATCCTTTATATTTAATAAAATAAATATAAATGAAAGAATTGTAAGGGATGATGGAAATGGATACTAGTGAAAGAGTGAATGTGAATGAAGAAAATAGGAAGATACTATGTTTAGATGAAAAAATATGTTTAGACGAAAGAAATGAATGTAGGTGAAAGAGATGAGTGTAAATGAAAGAGATCAAATATATGAATAAATGTAATAAAGTGTTGGGAGTGAGAAGGAAGGAGATGAATATACTCATTTGTATAAGAAGATTTATAAGTGTGAATAAAATAGATGAGTATAAAGAGATTTATGAAAATAATAAAGATGAATATGAAAGAATTTATATAAAATGGGAGAAAGAATAAGTAAGTAATGAGATTTTTCATCTTTAAAGCTAGTTTCAAATATTAATTTAATATACCATTTATATTCTTTATCACAAAAATGCATTAATTGATAACATATTAACATACTTAACTTAAATAAATATAAATATTAAAAATAAACAAAATTAACATAAACACTAATCTCTTTATCTATTTTGATATTTATTTTAATTAACGTCAAATGAAGTGAGACTTGCTTCACATTAATATAAATATTTTTATTTATTAAAAATTAAAAATAATTAAGATCGTCATAATATTAACTAAATCAACTTTAATAATAGACAACATAAAAAAGACAATAATATAAATTAAGTTTAGAACTAATCTGACACTAATATAAATATTTATTTATTAAAAAAAGTATTGTATTAAAGTCTAGTAAGCCAATTCTTTTAATATTAAACTTTATTAATGTTAGTTGAACTGCAATCAGACACTAACATAAATACTATAAATACTATTCAATAAAATAATTGAAAATAATTTTATTACTTTTTAATCTTTTTTTAAATTAATCGCTTGCATCCTATTAAAGTCCACTAGACCGACTTTACTTGTGTCACAATTTGACTGACATTAATGACATTAATATTTAGATGTTGTTAAAGTAAGTATTTGGCCTAAGTTCAAGAGGGGGGGTGAATTGAACTCTTTTCAAGTCTTTTCGCAAACTTGCTTTTCAATGTGAGAATACAAATTCTTTAAAGAAACTTAGAATGCAATCTACAGAGGTTCAAACAATTAACAAATATAAAATCAATCAAACAGAATCAGTGCACTGCAGACAAATATGAAATCTGGAAAACCAGTGTACTGAAAACCAGATTAAAATTCAGAAACAGACAGTGAACTG
>Ga0209700_104001_pt1 | contig 27345 bp, 14 predicted proteins | sample SiratroredBW_FD_187528 | JGI IMG/M metagenome (GOLD analysis project Ga0209700, IMG submission 187528) | Root nodule microbial communities of legume samples collected from California, USA - Siratro red BW (SPAdes) (version 2) | ecosystem: Host-associated > Plants > Roots > Nodule | place: USA... | reverse complement strand
CGTATAATATTCAGGACAATGTGAAAAGTAGGCTAGATAAAATGTTCATGTCTTTAGAATGGTTGGATGTGTGGCCTGAGCTTAAGCAGGTTGTCTTCGATAGGTCAGTCTCAAACCACTATACCTTGGTGGTTAAACATATTTCCCACCCTTTCAACAAAATAGAAAACGGAAAAGCAATGAGATTAGATGCATGAAGTTTTCATTTAACTTAAAAAAATAAGGAAAATATAGAAATATTATAATCATCACATATGTCCATGTATGCATAAGTTTAAATGAATAAACCTTTTTCACATTATATTGATCAGCAATTCATGATCAATAAAAAGAGGTGAAAAATATTAATTCTATTAGGCTCGAGATAAAAAAAACGGCACCATTCATACATACGCTATTATACCAAATCTTTTCTAGAATATGGTTGTTAGAATAGGTAAACTTATCTGATGTAAGGGAACTACTTCTATAACTAATTTTTCCAAATCTAAGAATATTGAATCAAAGTTTTCGGATGCAGAATGTCAGGAACATTCACGGTTAAAAAAAGGTTTTTATCTTTTACTCTTATTATTACCACGTTCACTTTTTCTCTTCCACATAAAAAAATTGGGAATATGTGTCATAGTGTGTGAGTAAACCACATTCATTAATTTGGCATAATTATTTTATATTGAGAGAGAATAAATAAGAGTAATGTTAGGTTGATACTGTCACGTGACATACTTCCAGTTGACACCGCTGATGTGGTAAAAAATAATATTATTTTAAGCCAGCGTGGAAAGATTCAAAATCCCAAAAGCTGCGTATACGTCTCCCGCTCTCTCAGTCTTCCGCCTCTTCTCAGAATCCCAAAAGCCTCTCAGCGATTCACCTCCTCTCAGAAGCCCTAAAGTCTTCCGCCTCCTCTCATTCGAAAGCTCTCTCAGTGGTCCGCCTCGTCTTAGTCTTCGCCTCGTCTCAGTCTCGTTCACTCTCTCAGTCTCGTTCACTCTCTCAGTCTCATTCACTCTCAGCCTCCTCCACACTCTCGCTCTCGTTCACTCTCGCTTTCGCTCAAGTCGCTTTCTACGTTCGTTGTCTGAGCAAAATGTTCATTTTTTATTTCATTTTCGTTGAAACACGTGTAAAGGTTGCTCTTTTAAGTGATTGCTTATGCAAAAAGATGTTTCTTTTTGTTTGTTGAATTATTTGTGTGTAAAGTTCTGGTTTTTATGCGATTTTTGATGGAAAATGAAGTCTTTTTGGTCGTTTCACTGTTCTGTTATAGATCTGAAAAGGTTTTTGTGTTTAGGATTTGATTTCTGTTGGTTTTGAAGTAAAGTTTGTTCTTTTATGTCATTTACATGATCGTTCTTGGTTCTTGGTGGTGAAAAGAATGTTCTTTGCAAGTTTTTTAGGTTTATATTGGTTGAATCTGTTTGTTTTGGCAACTGATGAAGACGTTTGAGTTGAGTCACCATGACATGAACTAAGGCGTCCCCTCGTCAATACATGGGTAATCACAGATGTTCTGTAAAATTAAGTGGTTGAGTTTACAGAACATCATTTGTTACCCATGTATTGATGAGGGGACACCTTAGTTGATGTTATGGCGATTGAGGATCAGATGTGTATTGAGTCGTCAAAGCTTGCACTATGGTGTCCCCTCGTAAAAGGAGGGGTAACCGCTTATTAATGAAGCGTTAGAACCATTATTAATGCACACAGGCTAATTTGGTGTTTGAAAATTGAACATTTAATGGTCGTTTTACAGTTACGTTGTTGGTTGTTGGTGGAAAAAAAGTGCTTTTATTGGTTCTTCGTGATGTTTGAATGTGTATGTTTCTTGTGTGTATGGTGTTGTGTGCTGACTGAGGTTTGTTGACTAAGGTGTGCTCTGAATAAAGAATGGCTAATAAGTGGTTGTGAGTTGACAAATTGTCATTGATTGGTTACCCCTACTTTAACGAGTGGACACCTAAGTACAAGTTTTGGCGAGTGATGAACAGATTTGTGTTTAGTCTCCAACACTTGCACTAAGTGTCCCCTCATTAAAGAAAGGGGTAACCACTGATTAATGCAGAGTTAGAACCATTTTTAATGAATTGGATGTTTTGCTTAGGTTATTGAGTGTTATTTACTATAATGGCTGCAAAGGGAAAAGCTACTATGAACACAAATGTTGAATCTAATGTAAGTTACTTTGCATCGTGGTTTTTTTATGAATATGTTTGACATGTGATTATGGTAACACCATTGTTTTACACATAACTTCTAGATTAGACTCAGGCATAGGGTTGACACCCAAACTGTTGTACGAGTAAACAACACAATGGGTGCCTTGCAGAAACAACAACTGGAAAGGACCCCATTTCGTTGGATGCTCTTGATGGAAGAGCCACTCAAGATTTGCAGTGCATTGCTGCTTGAGTTGGTTAGCAGATGGTCTGTTGAGAACAAGAGCTTCCGCATCAGGGAGCATTTGGTGCCATTCAATGTTTTTGATGTGTATGTTGTTTTGGGTTTTTCTGTTAGGGGACAACAAGTTCGTTTTGATTCGGTATAGCTGGGTTGGTTAACAATTTGTTTGGTAATGAGGAAATAACAATTGAGAAGATTGTTCTCAAATTACAAGAGGAAGATAATGTAGATAATTATTGTAGATTGTATATTTTGCTTGTGTTTTCAGTTTTTTACTTTCCTCGCACCTCTAGGACAGTTACTACATTTCCTTTTAGTTTATTAGATAATTTATAGTCCTTACACCTGTGGAACTGGTGTGAGGCTGTTCATTATTTACTTGTGAAGAGCTTGGACAAAGCTTCCGCTTAGTTCCGTCAGCAAAAAAACACCAACGGCCTACACTTGGCCGGCTGTGTAGCTGTGTTGCAGGTATTTGTTTGGTTGAATTTAAATTATGTATAATGTATTCAGAATTTGGAAGTTAAATACTTGTTTTACTAATTGGTTTATTTATTCTTTTTGAGAAGTTGTGGGGTGCGCAACATGTGAGAATAAGACGCAGTTCTCTATTCCCACGTATTCGGGACTGGCCATCCGTAAAGACTCTGAGATATTCCTCACAAATACATAAGTTATTTCTAAATAATAAGGTAATGGTCATTCTATCAATTGTTTACATTATCTCTTTATAATGTTTGATGATTTTTTGACAATAATTGTATACTTTTGTGTAGATTGTATGGGACTGGACATTGACAGAGGAAGAGGAGAGGATGGATATTGTGCGTGAAGCACTTGAATGTGTTCACCCTTGTGATGAAGTGGGCAATGAGGAGGACGTCGAGGATGACAATTGTAATTACGGGGCAGAAGTTGCAGCCACTATACAAAAGATTGAGTCAAATGCAGTGCTTATTGTTGAACTCTCACACCAAGTTAGCCTGCTACGACAACAAATGTGCAATGCTCCAAGTAAAACGGTCCAGCGGCCATCGTCTTCCTCCTCCAGTCCACGAAGGAGGAGATCAAGGACAAACCACCACATATTCAGCGCTATGATACCTTATGCCAAACATTTGGAGAAATAGCTCAGGTAGCTTGCGAAAATCAAGAAACAAGTGAATTGTTATTTGCCCATCTGCAATCCTTTGCCCACACACATGACATGTCTCACTCGACCAAAGCATACAACATTGAAACTCATTACCCAGCAAAGACCAATTTGGGAAATAGGAGTCCACAGAGAAATAATTCCATGAATTGTTTTGACCATTTTATGTACCAAATTTATGCTAAATTGACACATTTGTGTACAAATAACAGCTGTAAATGTACTGAAATCACGAGTTACATGTGTTTTCACTATGGGATACCTCACTTTACGTTGTGGCGACTAAGTGCAGTACGACCATTCTGGCATTTCAGGTTCTTGTGTCCTTCACTTACAATCCTGTAACTTGCTTCGATGACTGTTTTATGTATCAAAATATGCTAAATTGACACATACCTCTGCATAAATAACAGCTTGAAACTTATTAAAATCAGGTGTTACCCATGTTTTAATGAGGGTATACCTCAACTCACGTTGTGGCGATTATGTGCAGTACGACCATTTTCGCATTTTAACTTATTGTGACATTCACCTACTAAATATATGCGGTTACCCATGTTTTAACTAAAGTACATCTCAGTTAACGTTTTGGCAACTAATCAAAATGATATTCAATAGGACCATATTGGAATCAGCTGACTAAATTATATTGAATTCCCTCACCTATGGGAAAACTTTCAGCCATTATATAATGGGGGGATACATTAGTTTAAGACTTGGCCAAAGAAGTCGCATGTTCCACAAAATTCAACAAATATGTAACTAACAATTTAAAGCAATAAAATGCAATAACAATTTAATTTGTTCCACAAAATATTTGTTCAATATACATTAACAACAATTAATTGTTGCAACTTTTTACAACCCTTGCACCAACCCTTGCAGACCTTCTCCTTTTCTTAGGATATGTCGTAAAAGGAGGTCCTAATTTAGAGGATTTAACAAGCTTCCTCTTTACTACACTCTTGATTCGAGTTCTTCTAGGTGCTTGTGCCTCTGTCTTCTGAGTTGTTGCTGTGGTTGGTGCTGGGTTTCCTACTTCTGAGGTTGTTGCTGCTGGGGTTCCTGCTAGTGGGGTTGCTGCTGGAGGAGGGGCCATGTCATTTGAAGTTTCTAATATTCGTTTATCATCCACTAATTTCCTAAGCTTAATAATCTCTCTCTGAAGCTCCGTAATATTATCCTCTTGCACTTGAATAATATGACGTAATTTTAATAGGTCAGCACCATCTTTCTACACATGATGGTGATCTTTTTTTATTTTCATTTGGTTTACCACCACCACCTTCTACAGATTCTTTCACAATGTCGTATTCAAGCTCTTCATTTGACACTGCCAATTCAAAAACGACCTACTCATAGTAAAGATTAGCACACATAAAAAAATAATGTGAACATCATTACACCTCAATATTACACTTAAAACACTTACCAAATTAGTATTGAATGCTGAACGAACTATGTTATATGCAATCTTCACATCCTTCCAATAAAGGATGCGGGGAAATTTACCCCTCATTTCCCTATTTTTTTCGGAATAACAAATATTTACATGCTCAAATCTATGACATAAATCATAACAAAAGATCAAAAAACACAACTTAAAAGCTATTACGAACAATATACAATAGCACTTTTGAACTTAATATAGAATTTACCTGCAATAATTATGTACACCAAACAATATTCACATCTGAAGGAGCTGGCACTTTCTGAACTGATGCAGCACCTTCACATAAACTTCGTACCAGGTATTGGTAGACAACGCCACCCCAATTGTATTTACATAAATCACCTAAGTTGTTATCCACAACACTAAACAGTCTATTATGTACAGTACCCTTTGTGTTCGGCAAAAAAAATTCACACAAGCCTAACTATATTTACAATTTACAAAAATCTACAACTACCGAATCATTGACATGTTTAAGTAATTCATCATAAAGCATTGTAATATTAACACGATTTGAACCAAATAAACTCCTCAGATTGCCATCACTTGTTTCCTTTTCTATATCCACCTTCTGTCCACAAATTCTCAAACATAACCCTACACAAACATCAAGTAATGTAAAAGAAACAACTTCAGACCCAATTTTAAAACCACAGTCATTCTCAATAAATCTAAAACATAGCTCCTTTACAAGCATCCTCCTCATTTGCAGTTCTCTATCAACTGTGAGGAGCCAACCAAAAGGGGTGCCCTTTATGCAAGCCTTATGCTCATCAGTTAAAATGTCGTTCACCTTCAACAGATATTTAGTCCTGCAACAATGGCGGACACGCGTGCACTCGTACATATAATTAAAGCAGAGAATATAGGCATTACATGACAATATATTTCACTATAAAAAAACAATTATGCTGAATACAAATCAAACCTTATTCTCCATTTCGGATCGTTCGCGAATAACAACACCGGATGATGCCATTTGTAATCCTGTAAAAACCTAAACAATTCAATAAGACCAACTAACATCAAACGTGCTATGGAAACAATTCATTACAGTCATCACTCGCCAAAACTTGTACTTAGGTGTCCACTCGTTAAAGTAGGGGTAACCAATCAATGACAATTTGTCAGCTCACAACCACTTATTAGCCATTCTTTATTTAGAGCACACCTTAGTCAACACCATACACACAAGAAACATACACATTCAAACATTCAAACATACACATTCAAACATTAATAAGCGGTTACCCCTCCTTTTACGAGGGGACACCATAGTGCAAGCTTTGGCAACTCAATACACATCTGATCCTCAATCGCTATAACATCAACTAAGGTGTCTCATCGTCAACACATGGGTAACAAATGATGTTCTGTAAACTCAACCACTTAGTTTTACAGAACATCTGTGATTATCCATGTATTGACGAGGGGGCACCTTAGTTCATGTCATGGCGACTCAACTCAAACGTCTTCATCAGTTGCAAAAACAAACAGATTCAACCAATACAAACCTAAAAAACTTACAAAAAACATTCTTTTCTCCACCAAGAACCAAGAACGATCATGTAAATGTCATAAAAGAACAAACTTTACTTCAAAACCAACAGAAATCAAACCCTAAGCGCAAAAACCTTTTTAGATCCAGAACAGAACAGTGAAACGACCAAAAAGACTTCATTTTCCATCAAAAATCGCATAAAAACCAAAACTTTACATGCAAATAATTCAACAAACAAAAAAAACATCCTTTTGCATGAGCAATCACCCAAAAGAGCAACCTTTACACGCTTTTCAAACGAAAACCAAATAAAAAACGAACCTTTTGCTCAGACGAAGAACGCAGAGAGCGACATGAGCGAAAGTGAGAGTGAACGAGAGCGAGAGTGAAAGACTGAGAGAGCTTTCAAATGAGAGGAGGGGGAAGAGTGAGAGGCTTTTCGGATTTTGAGACTGAGAGAGCAAAGGTTTACTGAGAGAACGGGAGATTGAGAGGAGGCGGAAGACTGAGAGGCTTTTCGGATTCAGATTGTGAGAGAGCAAAGGTTTAGTGAGAGAGCAGGAGTTTGAGAGGAGGCGGGAGTTTGAGAGGAGGAGGAAGCTAAGAGGCTTTTTGGATTCTGAGCTTGCAAAGGTTTAGGGCTTAGTTCATTTTTTACTTCCAAAATTGTCCCTGCCACGTAAGCTACTTTGACACAATTACCCCGATGTCAAGTGGGGGTAATCCACCAACAATGTCAATGTAACATTACTCAATAAATAATGCCAAAATAATATGCTAAACACAAGCAATAAAAAACTTAAAGTCCAAAAAAAAGATTTAAAGAACTTACTTTGTCTCTTATAATGAGCATAACAGCAATCCTTACAAGTGTATCGTGTATTTGAAGTTCTTCTTTTGGAACACCATCTAAGACACATTATATTCAGCGTTGAGAGTAATAAATTACTTTGTATCACTTAGTATTATAAGTTTCTCATCTCTGTTGTGAAGTTCTGAACTTAAAACAAGTAAATATTTTACTTTTTCTCTTTCACCTATATAAAGCTTGTGGAGAAAAAGGAGATGTGTTGAGGTGTCAAACATGCAGCTACTCTTTCCATACAAGTTAGATACTCTTGTCCTATAAAAACAGCATCTTTGGAGACCATTGGAGGTGTCCTCACTGTGTAAGTCTATCATACCTTTAACAAACGTAATGCTTGAGTGATGGCTCTACCATTGTACTTACAACACCTACTTCTCACAAAGTTAGTCAAAGAAATATATTATTAAGTGGAAGGGACTCTCATATTTGCATATTTGCACTGCACATGTTACATTCATTGATTGTTTTGTTATTTTACAACTTTCTATTCCTTTCTTTGCTCTCTCTTATTTTATCACTACATTTGTTAGTTTTGAATATCTTGTTGGTTAATTTCTCAATCAAAAATAAATATAGTTGTTCAGCTAATTAGTGCTAAATCCCGTTTCTAAAAGATCAAGGTCAGAGAATGGTTGACTTGCTGGAAGATTACTGTTGTTAGAAGATAGATGGAGGTGGCGAAAGACAAGTAAAGATAGATTTGTTTAATGCTGAAGACACTTCAAGATTTTGTTTTCTTCTTTTTCTTAAAAGCCGGAGGATTGGGGATAATACAGTTCACACAGTTATCGTCTATGACAGGTGGAGCTTTACATTTTTTAACATTTTTTTTACATATGATGCTGAGACATTAAGCTTTTGGTTTAAATAGAGTTCTTATCCTCTCTCTTTAAGCTGATTTGCTATGTCTGTTTTCTATAGTATTGTGTTGTTTATTGTCTATTTTGATTCAATAATTTTTCCCTACAACTTACTGATCCGATTGTGAACTACAGTGATTGGAATCCTCATGCTGATTTACAGGCCATGGCTCGAGCACATCGGTTAGGGCAAAGGAAGAAGGTTGGGGTTGTTTCTGATTAATTTGTAGTTGATTATTGTTGACATGAAAGGTCACAGTAGTTCTTGTGTTGTAGGTCATGGTCTATAGGCTTATAGCAAGCGGAACAACTGGCTCATATGGTCTTGGAAAACCTTGTTGTAAGCAGGTTACGGGCTGAAAACCCAAGGTTTCGCCCTGGCAAGACGAAACATAGTTTTCAAAGTTCCAATCGCTATCGCGCGTAAGGACAAGTTAAAGCTAGGTTGGACGTAAATGGTGAAGAACAGTAACAGCGGTAGATCTACAACAGCCGTGACAAAACGATGAGAGATTAGTTATCACAGTGAAAAGAACAATAACAGCAGGTAGAGGTCCAAGGAGAAGAAGAGTGAGAAGCAGGTAAGAGTGAAGGGAAAAAACAGTGTAAGTGAAAGACATTAGTCTTCACACAAATACTTATAATCTCAATTTAACTTTTTGACAGACGTAATAGTTACTAAAATAATTATCATAAATACTTCATGAAGTTATCATTACTATAAAATTGTTATTTATTATAATAAGTTAATAGTAAATTTTAATTTTTATTAGAGTGAAAAATGAGTTCTCATAAAGGAAATAAAATAAGAAGAATGGATGATGCAATTAAGTTGGTTATCTAATAATCCGTAACAATATTACAGGATTGAGAGAAGAAAAGTCATGAGTTGATGAAATTATCGTGTTGCTAAATTAGAAAAAGAAAATTGTATGGGATGAGAGAAGAATGGATTATGCATCATTTCTTTTCTTATTCCATAAAAAAAGTCTTTCTAATTTAACTAAGGGTAACACAATTTCATAACTCAATACTTTTAATTTCTGACTCTATAATATTATTAGATGTTCTTAGATACTTTATTTCCCTTATCATAACTCATTTTTCATTCTAGTAAAAATTAAGATTTACTAATTACTTATTATAATGTTATTATAATCACTTGATCAAATATTTATGATAATTATTAAGTCTGTCAAAATTTAAATTGAGCTAATAAGTATCTGTGAAGAGTAATAAATGTCATTGTTTTTTCATCTAGACTTTTTTTCTCTTCACTCTCTGCCTCTTCTCACTGTTCTTCTCCTTAGACCCCTTCCTTCTGTTGTTGTTGTGGTCTTCATAGCATTGGCTTTTTCACTGTGATCACTGCTGCTGTAGTTCTAGAACGGTCATTGGATACCAGAAAAAGTAGCCTTGGCTTTGTGTTATGGAGTAGAACGCCTTGTGCTTTTATTCATGATGGTATTGTGCAGGGCACCTTATGACCATTGGATAAGAGAGCTGTGAAACACCAACAGATAATAAAACAGATCAAAGTTTGTTTAGTATGGTGCAAGTTGTGTTTGTTTTTCCTTATAAAATCTTGGAATAAATCAAATTTCATTCCATTTATGCAATTTTTCAAGTGATTAGATGCAAATCAAATCTATATGTAATGCAATAAGGACAGCTATTATTTTTTTCGCTATTCTAATCAAGTCATGCTTCATTCAAACTGAACAAACCTCAAATAATGCATGCTAGTCAATTAAATAAAACCAACCTTTCAAAAATAATTTTGAATATTAAACCTATTTTTTATATTTTTAATAATATCATAATGGCCAGTTATGTTTTTCGTAATTAAGTAAAACATGTAGATTGTTGGAAACTATATTTTAATTTATTTTATATTATAGTTAATATTCCTTAACAAGTAAAATTTGCATTTAATTTTTTCAATTCTATCAACTCAAGTTATATAAGAGCATGTTCCATGTTATGATTTCCTAAAATGTTAAACAAATAAAGTGTACGTGACATGATAAATTAAAAAAGAGAAAAAAACAAAAAGTTTCCACGAGTTTTATGAGACGTTGAGGATTCATAAGGCTACTCTTCCAATGTAGAGAAACTTGTATCAACGGAAGATATGAAATTACTTTAGTTATAAAAAATCTTATTTATGATATGTAACTTAATTAAATTATGTTTTTCTAATGCAATATGTAGTAAAGTTACTGAACCTAAGAAGGTTATAATGTGCAAATTGAAAATATATTTTCTTCCACCATTTTTTTATGTCATGATTCATTTGATTATACATTATTTAGAAAAATTAGACTTTATGGTTGTATAACGGATATATCTAATTAAGCAATGAAAATCTTAAAAGGTTTAAATATCGAAACAATATCATCCTAAAACATCTATTGTGGAAATATATATTACAAAAAGAAGTTATTGAATTTTAAATAGAATAATTATCCAAAGTTGAAGTTGTAGTTATAATATTGACAAAAGATAAAACTTCAAGCATATTTCATATAATGAATAATAATCGAATGCATGAGAAATGACTTATTTATTAGCATAAATAGAAGTTTCTCAAAGTATTTCAAAAAAATGGATTCAAAATTATAATACAACGTCTAATAAATTGAAATGACTAATATGTGAGTTTAAATTTAATGTCATAAGTTAGAGTGGTGATGTTAACAACTACTCATTTTATACAAAATCTAAAGATTAATAAGTAACGATTGAATCGATGCATTTCTCAATTTCAAGGATAAATATCTTCTTATAACATCATTTTTTTTTTTTGACATAATTGATATTTGGGTCATTGATTATACTAATTTTATGTAATTAGGTTAAGAATAATGATAACATCAGGACAGATATTGTGACTTTTATCTTAATTGACTAAAAAAGATACATTATAAAGAATAGTTACTCATCATTGTATATGAAGCCAAACAAGTGTTTTATATTATTGATGTTGCTAACATAAAATGGTTAATAGTTTTAAAAGAACGAACCATGCATAATTTATTATAATGACGATTGAATACTTGATATCAATAATGAAGATGGTAAACTTTATTATTTGAAAACAAAATTATAAAACTAATAAAAAAGGATATCATACAGTTGTGAATTATTTGAAACAATAAAAAATATGTAGAAGCACAAGAAGAGTTATTTATGGAGAAGGAAGAGTTCTAATATAAAATAAAGAGTTCACACAATCCAACTTCAAATGGAATTTTCAAGTTATCATTGCTTATTCCAAAAGCAAGTATATCATTGCTTATTCCAAAAGCAAGTATTTAATGTTTCACGCCACCCAACTTGGACAGATAAAGAGATTATGTTCCCTCACCTACCTATTGATTTCTATTTTCCTAACAAACTCACAACTTTTACTACAAACAATAAATCATCTCATAACTTTTATTGTAAACACTAAAACATCTCATGCTAAGTATTATCCTAAAAGGTGAAGATGATAGTTTGACAATGTGAAGTCTCATAACAATCAAATGATAATTTAATGTAGTGGTAATTTGGTGTTGATGGAGTAAATAAAATGTTCTTTTAATTCAGCATGACAACCAAATTTAAAAAGTTTTGGATTCTCAAAAGTTTTTTGCTTTCATTTTTTCTGGAGACTTAAGATCTTTGTTCCTTTCATTTAGTATATGAGAATCAGTAAGGATTATGTTGAAGTATATTAATAGATAACACAATTATAATTATTATATGAAAATTATTAACAATTTATATTAAAATAATTAGTATGTTATAATCCTGTTATTCCATGTATGTTATATATATAATATTTTCTTTCATTAAAAGAATAATAAAAAAGAGAAATATATCCTCACTCTATTTTTTTTTTTCATTTCTTTATTTACCACATAATATATAGTTAATATGATATTTTTTTATCTCTCCCGTTCTCAGTTAATCTTCTTGTATGTCCTTCGCAATTTCGGTGTGTTGTTGTTATCTTCTCTCTTACTATTAGGTTTGGTGTATAAGGTGTGTCACAACTTCCCCAATCAAATAATAATATAATAGATCTCGAGTATAATGATGTAAGGACTTAATGTTTCCTTAATTCAAAAAATTATTAAAAATATTTAGCCGACTGTGATATCCTATAAAATATGACATGTGAAGAGGCCTGTTAATATGAAATTCCAATTTATTATGCGTGAGATTATGGAGTTAATTTAGAGATATGATTCGATAAACATTCACTATAGTTATCTTAATTTAGGAAGTAGAAATAAAAATTAACTCAAAAGTAAAACAAATTTATCATTACTTTAGGTTAAACTTTTACAAAAGTATGTATGGTTAATATATATATATTAAATCTCTATATATACATTTCAAAAGGATTACATATATTAAATAAAAACTACTTCTAATACTAATTACATATTTTTGTAAAATTTATTTTTTCTTCATATTGCTGGAGTAAAAGGTAAACCAAGCGGTTGTTGTGTATTGGTGGCGGCATGAAAAAGATCACCACCACTGGACCACCACCAAGTTTGTGCTCCATCCGTTCTCTGAAAAATAAGCAGTCATGTCCGCGATAAAGGAGTTTGGAAAGTTTGAGCTATACATCTACCTTTAATTTTAAGATTTAATTTCATTCATATTAAATAAAAAAGAAAAGAAAAGAAAAAATGAGATATACATTGAAAATTATCATAATCAAAGCAATAAAATGAGAATTCAAGAATAGTTAACAACAAATTATAATAATAGTACAATATTTAGTGAATGATTTTCTAACGTGATTAATTCAATTTCGGTATTGTCGTAACCATATCTATCAATGATATATGAATGATAATTACGTTGGAATCATAAGAATCAAATAAGATTTACAATTACAGTGACTAGAAATAACATTTGACAAAACACCTGAATATTGAACATATTTCTTGTTGGTAAAATTCGTACGGCAGTGAATACAATTCTGATAATAATAAAACTATTACTCGATAAATGAGTACAAACTTACTTTTTCATCAACAATCTTCTACTAATTTAAATCTTCAAGGAATTTCATCCTCCATTATTAATAGATATGTAAATATGATACATATGATAATGGACTTTCCCAAAATAAGGGAATAATAATAATAATAATATCAGTAATACCATTAATGAAGGTCTGCACTGTGAAAATTACTCACAGAAATCACCACATAAAATACAAAGAATTTATGAGTTAAAATTAGTGAAAAGAATAATTCTAAAATTAAGAAGAGATAATAAAAATAAGAAGTTTGTGATATAAATATCAAAGCTTGAACTTTAAAATAATTTAAATGGAGATATTAAATAATTAAACAGTTGTGAGGTTTAGAGGTATCTCACCAAAGACACTGAAAATAAATTGATAATATGCATATTTCCTTACCTTCATAAGAAAGCTGCGTGCATAAAGTGGCGTACATGCTTTTGTAGGTTTCCTTTTTGTGTATTTTTAATGTGGATTTTGAGGGACTAAGTTCATTGATAAGTGTCAATTTTGAGTATTTTTATATATGAGAAAACTTGAGTACTTGTAAATTTAAGTGTCCTTTAAGATAGTAATTATTCCTAATTTGAGAGTTTTTGGATCTAAATTTAAATTTTGAGTCTTGAGTTAAAGACATTTGATCTCAATTAGGGTGAAATTTCAGGTATAAAAGAATGAAGAAAATAAGAGATTGAAAGATTTATGAAGAAAAGTACTAAAAAGTTTAAAATAAAAAAAACCCAAGCTAAAAGTTACTGAAACTAGGCCCGAAAACGAGTTTAAAAGGGTGATTTTAGGTTTTTTGAGAGGGGTCGGAATATGAGGGAACGAGAGCAGCCATCAAGGACAAGCAAAGAACCAATCCTTTTTTTTCTCTGGCAATCTTCCTTTTCTTGAGTTGTAAAGGCTATCCTGGGTAGCTAATTCTTCATCTTTGGGATTGAATGTAATCTTTTAAACTCATTTGTATTTTGGTGATATTTATATATAATATTCAGTTTCTACTCAATTGGTATTTTCACCTTGCGCTTATTGCTAGATAATTTGATCAATAGAGTCTTGATTTTGATTCTTGAATTTATCAGAGAAGTATTTTTAAGTTTCTGACCTAGATGAAAATACTCAATATATTGAAATACTAGGAATATGTTTCAATGTATTGATTGTGTACAACATATGTTCTTAATGTTGGGTAATTTACGAAATAGTTGAGGAATCGGTGTTTAGGAAATTTTCTTATGAATTTTATGTCAGAGGAATCGGTGTGAATGATTTTATATGTATATCAATAGTGAGTAGTTACGGATATTGTATGTTCTTATCAAACCCAAAATATGAATGAGGGAGATAGATGAAGTTCAATCGTTCTTCTAGATCTTTCAAACCACTTTTGATACTCGTTAATTTATTTTACAATTGCTCTTTTATATTTATATGTTATTTAAATCAAATCATTATCAAATCATTTTTAAAATTTTATTTGCTTAGTGAATAGTGAAAACTAAAATTTTTAAACAAAATTATTCTTTGTGCAATCCACATTGGTACTTTAAAAATCTATATTAGTTTCAATATGAAAAAGAGGAAAGCTCGTTGACATGTCTTGAATTGTCATTGTAATAAATATGATGCATGATTCTTTCTTTTAATACTATTAACCATTTTTTCTGTGAGCAAGGTCAATGATATAAAACATTTGTTTCGCTTATATTGCATGATGAATAACTCTTTATAATCTATCTTTTCCAAGTCAACTAAACTAAGTCACATCGATCACAGTGTCACGTTAACCTACTTACATTTAAAAATATATACTCTGGCCCAAATGTTAATTACCTTAAAATAAATCAATAATGCTATAAGAAGGTATTTATCCTTAAAATAGAAAAATGCAAGCGAAAAAACGTAAAATTATTCCACTAATTTGCAAGGTACTTTTAATCTTTAGATTTCATGAAGAGTTGTTTACATCGTATCCACTCTAACATATGAGATTAAATTTAGTCTCACATATTAGTCCTTTCAATACATTAGAAGTTGTATTCTAATTTTGAATCGGTTTTTTAAATATTTTAAAAGACTTTTGTTATGCTTATAAACAAGTCATTTCTCATACATTCGAAGATTCTTTTTCTTCGCTGTGTGCATATGAGGGATCATTGCCTTACCATTGTTATTCATTATATAAAATATGCTTCAAGAATTTTATCTTTTATCCGTAATTATAACTTCAACTTTTGATAGTTATTCTATTTAAAATTCAATAACTTCTTTTGTAATATATCTTTTCATAATAAACGTTTAAGGATGACATTAATTCTATACATAACCTTTTAAGTTTTTCATGTACATTTTAACATTTGTTGTACAAATATCGAACCGTAGAGTCGAATTTGTCTAAATAAATGTATGGTCACATTGACCATGATATAAAATGATATAAAGAAAAATGATCGAAGAAAATATATATCCAAGTCACACATTATAAGTACAACATTGTTATCTAATTGATCTAAATTAAATTCTTAGGTTCAATAACTTTTAAAAAAGCACAAACTAGTTAAGGCACATGTCACAAATAAAATTTTTTATAACCAAAGTCATTTCATATCTTCCTTGATACAACTCTGTACATTGGAAGAGTAACATTTTGGAATTCTCACGACTTATAAAACTCATGGAAACCTTTTTTTTTCTCTTGTTTAATTTGTCGTATCATGTCCACTTTATTTGTTTAACATATGCGCTTACATAACTTGAGTTGATAGAATTTAAAAAATTATATACAAAAATTTCATTTTTAAGGAATATTAACTATAATATAAAAAAATTAAAAGATATTTTCCAACAATCTACACGTTTTACTAAATTACGAAAAATATAACTGGCCAGTATGATTTATCTGTTTACAGCTCTCTTATCCAATGCCACAAGCTGCTCTGCACAATACTACAAGGTCTTCTGCACCATACAAGCACAAGGCGAACAAACCCAAGCCTAATTTTTTCTCCTATCCAATGACACTGCTAGATCTACAACAGCAGGTTAAAGCAATTGGACAATTTCACAAACAGCTGGAAGAGTGTCTTTTGTATTTCATAAGTAAAAGTTGTAAAACAGCATTCAAATTTCCAACAGTACATCAACAATATATCAAAACAGCAAAAATAATATTATGGCAGCAGCATCCATAGTCTGTTCTCACTTGCAGTAGGTCCACTCACCTGTAAATGGCTTGTGTAAGAAAAATAGAGAAGAAGGAAGAAGAACAGATTCAGATATTCAGAGAAGGGTACTCACATTCCACTTGTCTCCCTCTCCCCATCTTTGCTTTCCATATTCACAAAATCTCTCCTCCAATTGGGCTCTAACCGTTTTCTTGTGGACCTCCTCACTGCCTCCACGTTTTAAGAGTTTGTTACACCCACTTGGTCTACGTGGCCCCTATTGGAATATTCTGGATTTGTATCATAACTCCCCCCTATGAATTGGACCTTGTCCTCAAGGTCAAGTGTAGATGGCAATTGGTCTTGATCAGGCTGCAATAATTCCTGTGGTATTACCTATTGTTGTGGATCTCCAAGACATTTCTTTAAAATTGAAATATGAAATACGGGATGAATGCGTGCAGTCGTTGGTAGTTCAAGCTTGTAAGCCACCTGTCCCACACGTTCAAGTATTTTAAATGAACCAAAATACTTCATACGTAACTTTTGATTTCTGCTGAATGCCACAGAGTTCTGCCGATATGGTTGTAACTTTACAAAAACATAATCACCCTTAGAGAATTGCACATCCTTACGTTTGCCATCTGCATATGCTTTCATTCGTTGTTGTGCACGATCCAAATCCACCTTGAGCTGGGTCATGATATTGTCACGTTCTTGTAGCTGTTGTCTCACAGTGGGCTCATCACTTGGGTTAGGATTATACCTTAGAATTTTTGGAGGATCACAACCAAACACAGCCCGATAAGGTGTCATACCAATAGCTGAATGAAAAGCAATATTATACCAATAAGCAGCCCATGGCAATAATTTGTACCAAGATTTAGGATTTTGTTGAGTGAAGCATCTCATATACATCTCCAAACAGTGGTTTAAGACCTCGGATTGCCCATCCGTTTGAGGGTGATAAGATGAACTCATAGCTAAAGTGGTGCCTTGAAACTTGAATAGGTGCTGCCAAAATGTACTAGTAAAAATTTTGTCCCTATCAGAGACGATAGAGTGTGGAATGCCATGAAATTTGAGGACATTGTGGGTTAACACCTCAGCCACCATTTGAGCATTGTGACGCGCCGGTAATGGTATAAAATATGCAAATTTTGAAAGTCTGTCAATAACCACCATGATGACAGAGTACCCATGAGATAATGGTAAGCCTGTGATGAAGTCCATAGCTATATCTTGCCAAATTTGAGTGGGAATTTGTAATGGTTGGAGGAGTCCTGCTGGTGGATGAGTTACATACTTTGCTTGTTGACATATGGAACAAGAGCGAACATATTCCTTAATGTCATGATTGATACCCTTCCACACAAATTGAGCTGTAATTCGAGCCAAGGTGCGTTGAATACCCGCATGACCACCCATGGGGGAATCATGAAACTCTTTTATTAAAAGCTGCTTGATATGGGAAGTAGATGGAATCACGAGCTTACCTTTCCAAAACCACAACCCATCTTGTTTCACCAAACTATGGCTATCAACTGTGATTGCCGGAATGTGCAGCAAAGGGTCATACCCTTCAAGTTCCTGGCGCAATGTGTTGAGAAATTCAAATTGTGGGGTAGAAATGGCAAAGAAGACACGCGATAATGCATATGCTGCTTGATTATCTTTTCTGCGTTTGTACTCGATGGTAAAGTCAAACCCCAATAGTTTTGGAAGTATGCCTGCTGCTCGGGTGTTTGAATGACTTGATCTTGCATTTGTTATAGACTTTGATGATCTGTTCGTATAACAAATTTGTGACCCAATAAATAATGTTGAAACTTGGCTACCGCTTCTGTAATCGTATACATCTCGCGGGCATAGGCTGACTGTTTCTGCATCTATCCTGATAGCTTTTTGGAGAAGAATGCGATGGGGTGATTATTTTGGGTAAGGACAGCCTCAATACCAACAGAGGAAGTATCAGTGTCCAACACAAATGGTTGTGAGAAATTTGGTAGAACCAACACAGGTGCTTGAGTCAATACAGATTTAAGGTGTAAGAACGCAACTTCAGCTTGCTCAGACCACTGGAACGCATCTTTCTTTAATACATCGGTCAGCGGTGCAACTAATAAAGCAAAGCCCTTAATGAACCTGCGGTAGTAGCTTGCTAAACCAAGGAAAGCTCTGAGTTGTTTAACTGATGTGGGCATTGGCCATTGTTTGATGGCAAGAATTTTAGAATCATCCACCTGGACCCCTTCTTCTGTGACCACACGTCCCAAATATTCAAATTTTGCCTGTCCGAAAGAACATTTGGAGAGTTTGGCAAATAATGAGTGTTGTTTCATCAATTGTAGGACTTGTGACAAATTATCCAAATGAGTCGTCCAACTTGGGCTATATATTAAAATATCATCAAAGATTACCAAAACAAATTTTCTCAGGAATGCAGCAAAGATCGAATTCATCAGTGATTGGAAGGTGGCAGGAGCATTTGTCAAGCCAAATGGCATAACTAGCCATTCATATAAGCCATGGTGAGTCCGAAAGGCCATTTTGTGTCTATCTGCAGGATGCACAGGTATTTGATGATATCCAGAATGCAAGTCCAATTTAGAGAAGAATTTTGCACCAAATAATTCATCCAGTAGTTCATCTACTGTTGGCATGGGAAAAGAGTCCTTGATGGTGACTACATTGAGGGCTCTATAGTCTGTAAAAAAGCGCCAGGTACCATCTTTCTTTTTTACCAGCAGGATTGGTGAAGAGAATGGACTAGAACTGGGTTGTATTATTCCCTCTTGCAACATCTGAGTGACTAATCTTTCAATTTCTATCTTTTGACTATGAGGGTAACGATATGGACGTATGCGCACAGGTGGAGTATTTGGTACTAACGGAATATGATGATCATGTGTACGTAGAGGAGGTAAACCATGAGGTTGCTGGAATACCTCTTTGCAATGATGCAGTAACACACTTGTCTCTGGTTGTAACTCAGGAAGCAACTCCAACCTTGATGAGGGTGACTCCTCTAGACAAGTAAGATGTAAAGTGTACAGTTCTGCAATTGCATCTGTAGCCTGTAAGCGCTTGAAGTGATGAAATTGGGTTTGAAGTAGTTGGCTAACAGAATCCCCTTCTAACGTGATTAATGCTTCATTGAGGTAAAATGTGATAAAGCACTTATTATAATCAACCAAGTGTGTGTCTAAGGTGGCTAACCATTGAGTACCCAACACCAGGTCTGCTGCAGCAATAGGAAGCAAATAAGCAGAAATTCTTAAACAATGGCCCTGAATATGAATAGGTAGGTTTTGAACTTGGCTTTCACATTCTAACTACTCACCATTCCCAACCACTACCTTGAACGGGGGTGCTTTGTGGACCTATAATTTCAGAAATTTGGCGAGTCGAGGTTGTAAAAAATTATTCGAGCTGCCTCCATCAAGAAGAATTTGAATGTCTATCCCATTTATGGAACCCGTAAATCTAATTGTACCTCTGGCCGATATGCCTTTCAAAGCATGGTAAGAGAGGTGATGGTCAATACTCTCGACTGGTGAGGGTTCTTCCTCGGCTTGTTGTTGTGCTTCCTCATTTGTTGTCTCTGCTATCTCTTTAGTCGTTTGAAATAAGAAATAGTGTTTATTGGCACACTTATGACCGGGAGAGAATTTTTCATCACAAGTAAAACACAAACCCTTCTCCCTTCTAAATTGTATATCTACTGGTGTTAATTTCTTAAGGTGCACTGGTTTTGGTGGTGTGGTTAATATGGGAGGTGAATTATTGGGGCCTTGTGGAGCGGCGGTGAGCAGTTTCCCTTGGTTATGGAAAGTGGTAGAGTGAGGTTGATTTGGTGGTTTTGGTGGCAAGGAGGTGTAATGTTGCCTAGGGGAATAAAAGGGAGGAGTTGATTTTTCCTCAAAGAACTTAGCTAGAGCTACTATTTGAGACAAGGTTTGAGGAACCCGTGCAATAACTTCTTTGCGGAGTTGAGGAATTAAACCACCAACGAAACAATCCATCAGAAGGTTATCATCCATACCGTAAGATTTATTAGCAAGCTCAATAAAAGTCTCGTAGTAGACATCCACCGTTTGAATAATTTTAAGTAATTCGGATCTTGGGTTGTCAAACTGTGAAGGCCCAAACTGCACCTGACTAGCTGTAGCAAGAGATAACCAGTCCTGAATTTGATTAGAGCGTTCCATCAATTGAAACCATGCAAGCTCCTTGCCATCAAATTGTAATGAGGCCAACGAAACCTTTTGTTCCTCAAGAATGAAATAAACACGAAAATAAAATTCAGCTTTATAGAGCCATTGCATTGCATCTTCGTTGGAGAATTTAGGAAATTCTACCTTCACGTAAGGGTGTTGTTTCAGCACAGGGGATGACTGATGTGTACCTGGGTTCTGGAAACTTGACCCATCTACATAGAGAGAATGAGATGTGGAAGCCTCTCCACGCTGATGTAACAAGGTGACAATAGAATCCAACGTTTGTTCCACCTTCATAAAACGCTCATTATGGCCCTATAGCAAGTTTTGCATGAGCTCAACAGTTTGATCAACTTTGATAAATTGCGTATTATGACTAGTGAGAGTTTCTATCATGCGCTTGATATCCGATTGAATATCTTTCATCTGTGTGTTTTCTGCCATACTAGCTCAATGAAAGCACCAATGAAGCAATTGGATAATTTCACAAACAGCTGGAAGAGTGTCTTTTGTATTTCGTAAATAAAAGTTGTAAAATAACATTCAAATTTCCAACAGTACATCAACAATATATCAAAACAGCAAAAATAATATTATGGCAGCAGCATCCATAGGCTGTTCTCACTTGCAGCAGGTCCACTCACCTGTAAATGGCTTGTGTAAGAAAAACATAGAAGAAGGAAGAAGAACAGATTCAGATATTCAGAGAAGGGTACTCATATTCCACTTGTCTCCCTCTCCCCATCTTTGCTTTCTATATTCACGAAATCTTTCCTCCAATTGGGCTCTAACCATTTTCTTGTGGACCTCCTCACTGCCTCCACGTTTTCAGAGTTTGTTACACCCACTTGGTCTACGTGGCCCCTATTGGAATATTCTGGATTTGTATCTCAGGTATCCAATGACCATGCCTGATCACAATGAAAAAAGATCTTTGGCATGGGATGAGAGAAGAAATGATGCTCAAGAAGAAATAATAGCTTTTGTACCAGTAAAAAATAAAAATATAACATTTCCAAATGTTTTATCATCTAAATTAAATTTAGGGAATTTAGGGTATAAGATGGAAGTAACTTCAAAAAACGTGTAAAACTATCATTTGTTATTTACTAAATACTTAGTTTGATTATAGAAATAGTGTTTGTAATAAAATTTGTGAGTTTTTTTTGACAAATAGAAAGAAGCGTAGGTGAGAGAAAAAATAATCTCTTTATGTGTTGAAGTTAGGTGGCGTAAAGCATTAACTAGGTTGATTTTGAAATAAGTAACTATAACTTAAAAACAACATTTGAGGTTGGGTTGTGTAAACTCTTTATTTGATGTCAGGATTTTTGATTTTCCATAAGTAATTCTTTTTGTGCTTATCCATATTCTTTCTTTTGTTCTTTCAAATAACTCACAACTGTATGATGTTATTTTTTAAGAGTTTTGCATGTTCTTCAAAGTACACAATTAAATGAAAAGAAATCAAACTTAAATTCAAAGATCCTATTGTTCCACAAATTGAAGAGAAATCAAACTTAAATTCAAAGATCCCAATGTTCCACAAGGTCCTCTGCACCATACAACACAACCACAACGCGAACAAACCCAAGCCTGATTTTTTCTCCTATCCAATGACACCTACACTAGTAGAGATCCAATGACATTGTTAGATCACAGTGAAAAAAGATCTTTAGCATGGGATGAGAGAAGAAATGATGCTGAAGAAGAAGAAATAATAGCTTTTGTACAAGTAAAAGATAAAAATCTAAGGTTTTCAAACTTTTTATCATCTAAAATAAAAAATTTGAAAACGTTAGATTTTTATTTTTTACTGGTACAAAAGCTATTATTTCTTCTTCCTCAGCATCATTTCTTCTCTCATCCCATTCCAAATGAAAGCTATTATTTGTTCTTCCTCAGCATGATTTCTTCTCCCATGCTAGAGACTTTTTTCACTATGATCTAGCAGTGTCATTGGATACCTGCTGCTGTAGATCTAGCGGTGTCATTGGATAAGAGAAAAAATTAGGCTTGGGTTTGTTCGCCTTGTGGTTGTATGGTGCAGAGGAGCTTGTGGTATTTCCAGAGCAGCTTGTGGCATTGGATAAGAGAAAAACAACAGCAGGAAGCTATCTAAGGAGAAATGTGAAACAGCTAATAAAACAGATATGTGCTGTTGTAGATCCAACGCTGTGATTGGAGCTATGGAGGAAAGCGCCGGTGTTTTTTTTTCATGATGGTGCAGAGCAGCTTATGGCATTGTGCAGACCACCTTATGGTCATGGTAAACAGATAAAGTTTGTTTCATTATGAATGAATTTCTTATGTTAGACAATAAAGGAAGAGATTTAAGAACAAACTTGTCTTCTCATTAAATTGAATTCTAATTATATTTTTAGTTTAGGTTTTTTTTAGGAAATTTTTGGTTTAGTGTTTTAACTATTTTTTACTGTAATTTTCTAGTCATTGTCACTGTAACGAGAAGGAAAGTTGTACGAAACATTTGAAAGAATTAATCTAATTAGGGTTTTCAGTTTAGTTTGATTATAACATATGAGTACATCAAATTATATAGAGATAACAAAAATCAGAACCTCGAATAAAAGAAGAACTTTAATTTATCACCTATTGGTTCTATCCTTTACTAATCAATGGTCTCTGCAAAGAAGTAAAGAAAAGAGTGTGTACAGACTCTCCCAGGTCACAAGCATATACAAAGAACTGTCTTCTTTATTCTTTAATATGATAGAATAAAAACTGACTCTGGACAGTTGTAGAAATTAATAATAGGCTCAGCCCACCTATTATCAGCTAACCCATTAAATATTCACACAATATAAACAATAAGCAAATAAATAATAACAATCAAATAAATAATAACAATAATGGTTACATAATGTTTTGGCAAATAAGTTAATTTGGACAAATTATTAATTTATGTATGTCCACAACATAATTATTCCAACAATCTCCCACTTGGACAACATAAATTAGATCACAACATTGAAAATTAATCCAAAACAACTCACAACATGTGACCACAATAAAATGCCAAAATATTACAACATAGATCCAAAATGAAATATGTAAGCATCTTATCACCGCAAAAAATCACACTTGAAGGAATGATGATATCATACAGAAATGAAACACCTACATTTCAGTCTACATTTCAGTGACCTTTATAAACGTGAAATATACAATTATGTCCCAATCATCTGCCCAAGATGCTATATGAGATTAAAACAATCTCACCACAACAACATTTGAAACTGGGTCTAAAATGTCTCAAAAAATTATGTCATAACATTAATTGCGCAAATCAGAATAAACAAAATATGACAATACAAAATAGACAATTATATGTCTCAATTATCCGCCCAAGATGTTATATGAGATTAAAACAATCTCACCACAACAACATTTGAGACTGGGTCCAAAATGTCTCAAAATTATGTGATAACATTAATTGCGCAAATCAGAATAAACAAAATATGACAATACAAAATAGAGAATTATATGTCTCAATCATCTACCCAAGATGCTATATGAGATTAAAACAATCTCACCACAACAACATTTGAGACTGGGTCCAAAATGTCTCAAGAATTTTATCTTTTATCCCTAATTATAACTTCAACTTTTGATAGTTATTCTATTTAAAATTCAATAACTTCTTTTGCAATATATCTTTTCATAATAAACGTTTAAGGATGACATTAGTTCTATACATAACTTTTTAAGATTTTCATGTACATTTTAACATTTGTTGTACAAATATCGAATCATAGAATCTAATTTGTCTAAATAAATGTATTGTCATATTGACCATGATATATGATATAAAATGATATATAGAAAAATGATGGAAGAAAATATATATCCAAGTGACACATTATAAGTACAACATTGTTATTTAATTGATCTAAATTCTTAGGTTCAATAACTTTAGAAAAAGCACAAACTAATTAAGACACATGTCACAAATAAAATGTTTTGTAACCAAAGTAATTTCATATCTTCCTTCATACAACTCTCTACATTGGAAGAGTAACATTTTGGAATTCTCACGACTTATAAAACTCATGGAAACCTTTTTTTTTCTCTTTTTTTTAATTTTTCGTATCATGTCCACTTTATTTGTTTAACATATGCTCTTACATAACTTGAGTTGATAGAATTTAAAAAATTATATACAAATTTTATTTTTAAGGAATATTAACTATAATATAAAAAAATTAAAAAGTATTTTCCAACAATCTACACGTTTTACTAAATTACGAAAAATATAACTGGCCATTATGGTTTATCTTTTTTATCTGTTTACAGCTCTCTTATCCAATGCCACAAGCTACACAGTACCACAAGGTCCTCTGCACCATACAACCACAAGGCGAACAAACCCAAGCCTGATTTTTTTCTCCTATCCAATGACACCGCTAGATCTACATAGATCCAATGACAGTGCTAGATAACAGTGAAAAAAATCTTTGGCATGGGATGAGAGAAGAAAACGATGGGTAGGTGAGAGGGAACATAATCTTGTTCTGTGTTGAAGTTGGATGGCCTCAAACATTAAATAAGTTGATTTTGAAATAAGTAATTGTAGCTTAAAAATAGTATTTGAGATTGAGTCGTCTGAAACTCTTTATTTGATGTTAAGATTTTTGGTTTTTCATAAGCAATTTTTCTTGTGCTTGTTCACATTTTTTTTCAAATAACTCACAACTGTATCATGTTATTTTTAAGAGTTTTGCATGTTCATCAAAATACACAATTAAATAAAACGAAATCAAACTTAAATTCAAATATCCCAATGTTCTTCTCTTATAATAATATATTAAAGCAAACTTTTCATTTTCAACATCATTTGAAAATTTAGTTCAAAATTTATTTATATTAAGAAAAAAATTTATTAATAATAGAATAATCACGTTGATTAATTTATTTTAAAAACTTGTATCATATTTTCAACTTTCAACTTAATTTGAGATTTTACCTTTTTAAAATATTGAATTTATACCGTCTTAAATAAAATAATAGCTAATGATAAAAAGATAATATCTGATTAACAATAAAAATATATTAAGTGTTTGAAAATACAATGCTATGGAGACCACAACAAGAGCAGGAACGGTCTAAGGAGAAGAAGAGTGCGAAGAAGCTGAGAGTGAAGGGAAAAAGGTCACGAGTTCGATGAAATTTTTTTCCCAATCTATTGACTCGTTAATAAAACTCTTGAAAAAAGAGTAAATCAATTGATTCTTAAATAATGGTTACACCATCCCTTTGATAATAAAAATCAAATAATGGATTTTTAAATAAAAATATAAAAATATTTCGAACATTGAATAGAACAAAATATTTTAATAAAAAAATTCAATTAAAATATGTAAATTTATAAGATACTTAAAACTTAATTAAGTTAGTCAATATTGTTATATATCTAAAGTTAACTACTTCATTCAAATTTTCAAGAAACTAATATTAAAATGAAATGCTTTCATCAAGATGCTTAAAATAATGCAATTTAAATTTATTCACTAAGAAATTAAAATTAAAATAATTAAGTTGGTTGATTTAAATATATTTAAAATAATACTCTCATGTATTATGGTCCTTTTCAATTTTTGAAAATGTTTAAATAAAGGTTTAGGTTATCAGTTTGCCTCATTTAAAAATAAATAAATAAAAATAAATTAAATTAAAATCCTTATTGACCCTTTTATTAGTTCATTAGATATATAATCAATATAATATCTATTATATTTTTGTTCTTTAATAGTTGGGTCTTTAGCATATAGATCACCTTGTATTGCAACTTCTTGGGTCTTGTTAAGTTTTTTTCTAGTCATGGACCCACCTAAATCTTGAATTCGATATTGAATTTCATTTTTTTATATCGTGGGCTTGGACTTTCTCATCATGAATCTCGTAAAATTGAGCTTGGATGTCCACGTTATTGTTTAACATCAAACATAGAACTTTAACATCACACAAAAAGAAGGAGAGAAAGAATATGAATAATGTACAATGAAAACCCAAGAGAAGTTAAACATAAGAAAGAACATCAATAAAAAATGAGATCCAATGTTTTTAAATTTTTTATCATGTACATTAAATTTTCAGTATCAAATGGAAATAAATTGAAAAAGTTGTGTCAATATTATTTGTTATTTAATAAATACTTAATTTGATGTGTTAAGTAGGGGAAATATAAAACTATGGGAAAGTGAGAGAACATAATCTCTTTATGTGTTGAAGTTGGGTAGAGTGAAGCATTAAATAAGTTGATTTTGAAATAAGTAATTATAGCTTAAAAATCCTATGGAGGTTGGATTGTCTAAACTCTTTATTTCATGTCAGGACTCTTTGTTTTTCATAGGTTACTCTTCTTGTGCTTGTCCAGATTCTTGCTTGTCCAGATTCTTTCTTATGTTGTTTCAGACAATTCACAACTGTATGATGTCATTTTTTTTTATCAGTTTTGCATGTTGTTGGTAGTATACAATTAAATGAAGAGGAATCAAATTTAAATTCAAAGGTCCCAATATTCCCAGTTACATTAATATGTTAATATATTAAGGAAACTTTTTCACTTTCAACATATTTGAAAATCAAACGTTGTTCAAAATTTATCTGAATTAAGAAAAAAATTATTAAATAAAAAGACTAATGAGTCATATTTTTAACTTTGAAT
>Ga0209700_104000_pt1 | contig 27345 bp, 17 predicted proteins | sample SiratroredBW_FD_187528 | JGI IMG/M metagenome (GOLD analysis project Ga0209700, IMG submission 187528) | Root nodule microbial communities of legume samples collected from California, USA - Siratro red BW (SPAdes) (version 2) | ecosystem: Host-associated > Plants > Roots > Nodule | place: USA... | reverse complement strand
TTTTTAATTATTTTTAAAAAATTATTTTAAATCTAATTTTTTATTTTTAAAAGTTTATGTTTATAAGAAAGGTTTTTTTTTTTTATTCTTTTCCTAACTTACTTTTATTTTGTTATTAAAAAAAAAACATATACAACATAAAAACAGGAAGATTAATAAAAAATAAACAATAAAACCTAATACTAGCAGAAATGATTAAGATTAATAAAAAATAAACAATGAAACCTAATATCCAAAATAAACAATGAAACCTAATACCCTACGCAGTCGAAAGGATTAAGATTAATAAAAAATAAACAATGAAACCTAATACCCTATGCAGTCGCAGAAAGGATTAAAATCGGATGCTTGAGTTACTTTATTTCTGGAATGATTATTTTGGTTTTGTTCTTTACTGTGGCTATTTGGTTTCGTGAGGGATAGTGGTTGTTGATGTTAGGCTTTTTAAATTGGGAACAGAGGCTTATTTGCCTTAGGGTCTGTTTATGGATTTGTTGATTGGGTGGATTTCTATCCCTGAATAGTTTATGTTTTGGTACAAGGTTTGGAAATTTTTGAATTGGAGACTTCGACTATCCTATATTCGATCATGAGTTATAGAATTGGGATTATTAATTTTCTGGAATTGAATTTGCTATTGATTCTGGACCAGCTTTTGATTAACTAGTCCTATTTTTTTTTTTTCGGAAAGGGTGTTTGGTGTCTGTTTGGTGTTCTTTTGAGTGAGTCTTTGGATTTACTGAGGTCTGAAGTGGGTTTTGAGTTTAGGGATTTTGATTCTGGTTTGGGGTTTTGTGTTTGTTTTCTGTCTCTGGATAATGATATCTAATGTTACTATATTTTTCTTATTAGGATTTATTGACCGTGCTAGCAGCAGTCAGATCTGCCAGATGAATAAAGATAATATCAGGATCGATGTGGTAACATATCAAACACATATATGATCATGCCAATAGCAGCAATCATCTAGCAGGTATAATAATTTATTGTGATCATTAAAATTAATTTAACAATATTTGCAAACTAATTACTTAATGATACTGATGCAGTGCACAGGTTAAACAAAACACAATAAATATAGATGAAAACATATAACAGAGCAGAATCTGGATAAAATTAAAGAAAAAAAAAAGAGCAGAACCATGACCGAATTAAAGGAAGAACACTAACCCGTTAAAGACTCCCAAGTTCTTCGTAATTTTCTGTTAATCCCTTCATCTCCCTCCATAACACTCTCAATCATAATTCTTAATTAAGAATCAATTATTCCCTTTTCTTTGTATTAACTCCCTTTGGTTTAAGAGTGTATGGTTACATTCAGGAAGAGAAGACAAAGGGCAATAAGAAAAATGAATAGTCAGAAGCCCCTGAATGTATGAATGTAGAGAGGTTATGAGAGTTAAATGTCAAAAACATGATTACTAGTTAAATGTCAAAAGTATGATTGCTAGTTAAATGTCAAAAGCATGATTGCTAGTTAAATGTGAAAGCATGATTACTAAATGTAAGCATGATTACTAAATGTGATAAGTGTGAGAAGGTGAAAATTTAATTATGAGAAATAAAATTTGTCAGGCACTAATTAAAGAATTAAAAGGTACTAAAACAATGTATTTATGTAAACTTTAGGGCTTACGTGGCAAGCACAATTAATAGATAAAGGAGATGTAAACAGTAACTCTTTTTTTTTTATTTCTAATAACCTCTTAGTAAATTAGGTTTCAGAAAACATCATTTTATTCAATTGGGTTTACTTAATTTTTCTATTCAATTTATTTTACAAAAGAGCTAACACTTTTTTTTTTATTTTATCATTTTTTACAAATTTTATTTTATCTTATTTTTATTATTATTTAATCAAACTTTTCTTATAAAGTCAAATTCTTTTTATTATTTATTCTAAATGGCAAAGAAACTAAATAACACATGTTAAAAAGTTTTAATTTCTTATTTTTATTCTTTTATTTTTTTTTCTTTTTTTTATATTTGTAAAGAAAAATTATTTATCCAAACAAAATTAGATGTTGACAATATTATTTGTTGAAAAAAAAGACATCAGCAGCATAGAAGAAGACAGATCATGTAAACAACATGTGAATAAAAAGGAAAATACAGATTATCCTTTAAAAGATTATTATAGTGAAAAAAAGTTTAATCCTTCTTCTTGAGATATATATGACAGTTCATTATTAAGACTAAGAACTATAAATTTAGATCATATAGTATCATACATGAATTATTAAAAATAAAGTGAGTAGTCTTAAAAGTTTAATTTAAGAAATGAAGAAGAACAAAAATATAAAAAGATAATTGGCGTCGCCCGGACTCGAACCGGAGACCTTCAGTGTGTTAGACTGACGTGATAACCAACTACACCACGACACCATTTTGTTCTTATAAAGCAATGAATAAATTTGTTGCTGGAATTATAATGTACTAGTAAGTTGGTTTCAGAAAGCAAAAGTTTGATAAAAATGACCCGAAAGTTAAAAAATGTCATCCACACGTAAAATGGTATGTGCTCCTGACAATCATGTATAATGAGATGGTTTATATAAATAAAAATTTCGAAGTATGTAAATAAGCTTTTAATCGAGAGTTAAGGAATATCAATGATTTCAAATTTTACCTTTTATTCCAATATATGTTTGCATAACATTTTTAAGATCAATTATTTACGTATGATTTTTTTTCTTTTATAGTTGGACATTTATATTATAATTTTATTTTTAAAATATGTTTCAGTTGGTTAAGAGAGGATGATGTTTATAAATTATCATTCTGGACGGTTAACTAATATAAAAATTTTAGATGTATTAAAGAAGTCTATCAATCGAGAACTAAAGAATACGAGTGACATAGAATTTTCTCAATTATATCTGAGAGACTATGTTAATGTTACATTTTTATCTTGTAGCATGTCTCTCATATCTTGATATGACTCTTTAAAAGAGTATACGATCTAGATCAGCTGAAAAAGGAGATGTAGTTCTTCAAGATAGAACTAAAATTGATGCAAATGAAGAACTTATGAAAGTCATACTTGCAGCAATGAACAATTCAATATATGAACAAGTAAAAAAAATAAACTAAATGAATTTGAAATGTAAAGATGGGACGAGGAAGAAGATGACTGAGCATGTCACCTTTAAGATTAGAAATCTTCAAAGATGAGTAAAGGATTGAGAAGACTTTTCAAGATAAGAATTAAATAAAAGAGTAGAGACACAACTCAAGAACTTACACAATTTCTCAAAAAAATCCTATTCGTTCAACTTGATTTTGTAAAAGAAAAAGGACTCCTATTTATAGTGTTTATGGATGTCCTAATGGTTACAAGTTTAACAAAAGACAAAGTTAACTATGTTAACTATGTTTAAGTGTAACTAATATTATAGAAGGGTGAAAGGTGGTTTGGAAGGTGTATGCATGAGCAAGTGACTGTTTTTGAAGATTCATAAAGGTGCATGGGGTAGTTTGGATGCAATGATGGAAGTTGCATTTAATTAAAAGGTATAATGATGGTAGTTGAATTAGAAGATGTAATAATGAGAGTTGTTGGAAATTACATTTAATTAGAAGGTGTAATAATGAGAGTTGTTGAAAGTTACATTTAATTAGAAGGTGTAATAACGAGAGTTGTTGAAAGTTGTGCATTTAATTAGAATGTATAATAATGAATGTTATTGGAAGTTGCATTTAATTAAAAGGTGTAATAATGAGAGTTGTATTCAATTAGAATGTATAATGATACTTCTTTATCATGTTTTCTTTAATTATTCTTCATGTCATGTCTTATCTCCTTTTTTCTCAACTCATATCAGGAATAACCACATTCATCTCCACTAATCTCTTAGATAATTTCAATACTAGTACTATAGGTAGGTATAAACACTTCATAAAATTTTTATATTAGATTGAAATTTTTATACTATATATTGTTTAGGATTTCTCACAATCATCTAGATTAATCTATATCACAATTTCTATTATCATATATGATAAAATATGACTACACTAAACTTAAATTCACATTATTAAACATAATCACTACTCGAATGTAAAAAATTAAACTAATTCATTTTAATATATTATGAATTTAATTTAAACTAATTCGTTTTAGTGTGTTATGAACTTAATTTAACCTTCTTTTCGTATTTGTTTTATTTAAAAGTCTTGTAAAACTGATACACTCATCTAATATCATATTTTCCATTTAGAATTGATATTTGTTTGATAGTTTTACTCCAAATTATGTTACCACTATACTTGTTGTATTATAATTTCTCTTATACACCTTAAATTGTAGTTGTAATAACGATGCTCCTAATCCAAATGTTTACAAAAATTCACCTACTAAAAAAAATCATATATTCCTCTTATGTCTTATAATTCACATCCACTTATTTCTTCATTTCTTCTTTTATCACTTCTACTTCATCTTTTATCACTTCTACTTCTGGTACATTTTTCACATATTCCACACAATCACATATTCCTCCCATACTTTGTATTAAATAGTTTTTTAACCTTCAATAAGTTTTAAATGATAAGAAATTATGATATATTTTGTGATGGTTTTTAATCGTCAAATTATGATACTTATATAAAATAAAAGTGAATTTTATTATAATTTTTAACAAAAAAAAAATACTAAATGAAGATAAGGATAAAAATATATTTTGTGGTGATTTAGTAATTTTTTTCTAAAAACTTACTGGCGTCTAAAATATATTTGTCAAAAACACTTTTCACGTATGTAAATTTGATAATTATTTTAATGATCAGAAATTTCATTTGCAGTAATTTTTAAACTTTACAATTCACAAGTTAATTGGATTAGACTGAATTGCATATATTAAAAGTTAATTGTTGGATACTCAGAGACTATTTTAAGAATGGGCAATTATGTATCAGAAAACGTGTATGAACTAAGAAATTATTATCTATTATGATTTTGTTCTTAGAAATTATAAAATTGATTTAATTTACAATGTGAAATATGTGTTAAAGTATATCTATGAATTTTATATGGGATATAATGGTTGATGTTGAAGTTTGAACTCAAATATTATAATATTTGTACAATATTCTTTGAAAAGAATTTGAAAATCAATACCATTCAAACCCAAATAAGACTGTAACATAAATTAGATTTATTGAATATTATTTTTTAAGAAAAGTGGATGATTAAAAAAATCAAATTGAAGTTATTGGATTCAACAACTTTTTTTTTTTCTTCATAACTAATCCAATCAACAAAAGCTCACAATTATTTATTGATAGAATTAACGTAAAATCTAATATTAATTACCATTAGCTCAATGTAAATGAATTTGAATGTTAGTTATGAAAGTAAAAGTACTAAATATCTTAATAAATAAATATATATATATAGATAGATAGATATACAACAAATGAGAAAGTTTGAAAACAGAACGGTGTCGTGGTGTAGTTGGTTATCACGTCAGTCTAACACACTGAAGGTCTCCGGTTCGAGTCCGGGCGACGCCAATTTTTTGGTTTTTTTCCTTTTGTTTTCTTTATTTAAATGTTTTGGAAATAAGAAAAAAATTAGAATATTAACTGTTACAAAGTGACTATTATCAAAGAATCTACAATTTTGACCAACAAAAAAAGAAATCGATTAGATGAAATGTGAAATAGAAAAATATCCACTTAAATCTCATGTCCTCCCTCCCGCTAAAGAACATGTGTAAAATTGTCGAAGTCAGAAATGTAATGGGCTTCGCCAACATTACTCTTCATTCTACATTCTTAATGTTGCAATTAACACCAAATTGTGAAATTTATTTGATGACTTCTTAATCTGTGGGAGTAATTTTTTATTAAAACACATTTTTCCTTGAGACAAAATACTTTTTTGGAGTGAAATAAAGTTATTAAAGATTATATTTTAGTATTTCAAACATTTAACCTGATTATAATTAAGGACTTGAACCCAAAGTATGCAGTGAAAAGTGATTAATAGATTAAAATAAGATTAAAAAATATTTCATTATTATTATTATTATTATTATTATTATTATTATTATTATTATTATTATTATTATTATTATTATTATTATTATTATTCACAAAGGTGTAACATTTTGATGATGTAATGTTAGCTTTGAGGTCTTCTTAGATCATATTTACAAAGATTATTTGTTTTTTATAATAGTTTTATAATTTTAGAAACAATTATTATTTTAGTTAGCCAACTTCACTATCTAATTTGATTAAGATTTAGTTGAATCATATTGTATATAAGAAATAATAAACTCAACCACATTCAATTTAGTTGGGTTTGAAATTGTCTCAAACCTAAATTTATATTAGATTTTGATAAATTGTCTTACATACAAGCCAAAGATAACAATTTAAAAAATTATATAATTCTTTTCGTAGATTAGTTTATTTATAGGTTAATTTTAGTTTTTGGATAAATTATTTTTTTAATTTTTCTTCTTATTTTTATAAGGATATGTATAGAAAATTTTGTCCAAACATAATCTTAAATCATTTTTAAAATACTAAGAGAAATGATACCAACATATATTTCTAACACATTTTCTTTTGACTGAAATGTATTAGAAATCTAAAAATTGTTTGGTTTCATTGAAAAAAATTGATGTATCTCACATATGCTTTTGTAATTTATAACAAATTTTTAATCATAAAAGAAAGTGTGCTGGAAAGAGCATTGCCAGCACTCTTAAAACAAGTAGTATTCACCACCACCAACAATTAACCTGATGCATTGTAAATAAGAAAAAACTTGACTCATCCAATTAGCATAAGTGAAATCTGATAGATCAAAATCATACAATTCCTATAACCAAGGCATCAGAAATATGCATTTTGAACGTAGAAACCAAATTACAACCTCGTTCTAACACAAAAATATTGTTGTCAGTTATTATGTTTGAAGAGTTTTGTATTGTACTGGTTGCAAGCATTTCTCTACAAAAATTTAGAGGGCGAACATTGTCAATGACAAATATTCCAACACTGTCGTACAAACAAAAAAGATCAATGATTTTTCGGAAAACAAACGCATTGCCTCACTCCATATGGGCTGTTATTCTTATTATTTCCACAACACGCTGCATAGTTTCATTCCAAAGAACACTTCTGCTCGAATGCTTGCTGCTCTTTGCGACACAAGTCAAATTCATTTGTATGGTAGTACATGCAGCCAACATAATCACTCATCTCCTTTGTGCACTTTTGATGCAGATCTTTCAAACTGCAGAAAAAGAATTCGATCACCATCACCATGAGATGTGAAACGATCATAAAATAAATACTTTCATGCAACGTAACAATTGACAAGACAGTTCAGAAATCCAAGTTCAACAACTAAAACAGCCTCTAGAAGCAAAGAGCCAGATCCATACATTTCTAAGTTTGATAATTCACCTTTGAAACGTGTTACGTATTTTATTACTGTTATTACTATCCCGTCAAAAATGTATGGCATTCCCAAGTTAACAGATGTAGAAATTTTAAAAACTACCAAAGCATTAATTATGAACAAAATTGCTAGATCCATGAATTTGATGATAAAAGGGTGTACAATCAGCAATAATGATGGACCTACGTAATTATTTGATATGGAAACGACCACAAGACACTTTCATGTATGTAAAAATGACAATCATCCATGTTCTAATACTAATTCATGGTAAGGCTACTTCCCATTCCATCTTATATACTCTCCTTACTAAATCTTCTATAGGTCTTCTTTACACAAGTCCAAATCACCTAAGGATAGACCCAACTATTTTCTCTGGAATATGTTCTATACAAACTTTCTCTGCAATGCTTTACTCCTAATCTTATCTTGTCTAATGCATCCTCCACTTGTTTCAAGTGCACACTGGTGCTGGTGATGACATCACAGTATAGTATCTTCACTCATCCACAGCAGCACTCTCATCTTTACTATTTAATTTTATTCTTATCATGAGAAGAGAGAAACCAATAGTTTTTGAACTTAAGTACATTTTTCACCCAGCAGAATGGAGTTATCTATATTCAAGAGTATTACAGAGCTAATCAATGCCAAAAGAAATTACTAGAGAACAATTAAGATGCTACTGCTACCTAAGATGCATTGAGAACCTAGCTATACCAGCTTGCCAAGCATCTAGGCTACTTGGAACATAAACTTTAAAGAAGCTCCCAAATCCTAAAATATTCCTATTTCCAACACTCATGTTAGCCTTTCCTGCAAAATTTCTTAACACTCAATTCCAAGATTTCATACAGCATGGCAAGACAAATCTTATACCTGTGCTAAAATTCTCCCTTGAGCTTGAGCAGGACCTTTTGATAGAATTTTGACAGTTCCAATAGGGTATGCAATGAGAAAGAAAATGGCCAACATTTTGACATACGTCAGTTAGATTCAAGGACAGCTTTTTGGCTACAGCGAGGAAGGTTCCATTTACCCATCACACAAGCATGCAATTCATTCTGTAAAAATCCCTCACATAATAAAAGTTTACTTATCTAGCATTTCAAAGGACTATATATTCAATCCGAAAGCCTTACTCAGTTATCGTGCAACCAGCAACTCCAACAAGTAGTCCAAATTATACAACAACACAAATCAGAAATCAGGTGACAAACGTAAACATCGAGGGCTCTTCCTAAAGCCACACAATGGATAAACTTAACTAAATCTCATAACACCAGCTTACAAATTAAGGTTGATCCTCGCTCATGTACTATAATTTGGGCACATACATACATATACATTATATATACATATGTATATATATCTCCATATTGGATTTCTAACGCATCTCCCATGTCACAAAAGTCCAATCCTATTCGAAGTTCTATCGTAGAGTAAATGTAGGGAATGGATAACATAAATAACAAAATAAAATTGATTCTCAGCATCACAAAGTGCTCATACAACCCAGAATTAAATAGGATTAAGAAATGAGTCACCATTTCAAAATCTGAAAAATCAAGAAAACCTATTCCGATTTTTGTAACCTACCAAACAGGGAGAGAGAAGAAAAACTCACAGTCCAAGGACACAGCGGGTAACGTCGCGACCCTTGTCAAGGCACTTCTCAGGGTTGGGATCCTTCTTCTTGCACTTGATAAAATCCAAGTTCTCGGAGTGGCACCGGATCCCAATGTGCTTCGATGATGCCATCAACACCGACGACGATGGGATAGGGTTTCCCGAGCCATCTACAGCGCTCGCCATGTGCACTTCAATCCTTCTTAACCACAACAACAAAGCGAAGGGAAATTCGATCACTGTTCTTCCGTTAGTTTCCTGAGAAAATGAAACAAAATTACTCCGAAAATGGGGAAAGGGAAAATGGAGAACGGAGAGATATTTACGAAAGTGCCCTCATCAGTGGTTGTTTGGAGGCTGAGAAGTGGACAAGATTAGAAGGGGTGCTCTCGTAATTTGGTTGAGATAAGCTCCAATTTAGTTTTAACATGTGTTAATTTCATAGTAACCTTGTATTTCTACTTGTAAGCCATAAGATGTTATTGTTATAAAGATCCTTAAAAGAATAAAATGCATAACTTGAATGTCACAATTTTTGTTATAATAATAATTAAACAAATACAAAATTCAAATTTGATAATTGAGTAATGCTGTTTGAGAAATCAAAATTAAATCACGTCTATTACATATATAAAACAAAACATATTATATATTTATATATATATATATATATATATATATATATATATATATATATATATATCAAAATTCTTCATCTCAAACTCAATTTATACAATAAATACATGCTTTATTTAAATCATATTAAACTAATAGATTAATTTAAATTAATAATTTTAAATTTAACTCAAAATATAGAACTCCTGTATACCTTCCCACACAAAATATAAAACTAAAACAAGATTTTATCGTATGAATTCAACAAATCTCATTAAATTTAACTTTAATAGTATTTTTAATAATGAAATTTAAATTTAAGTTAACTTTCTGAATGAAATTTAAATTTATTCCAACCTATTTGTACTGATGAGAAATCTCCACACAAGATGAATTGAAAGCTAAAATTTTACAAGAGAATGATTCCTTGCCTATTTTGTTCATGCCCTTGTTTTAGTTCTACTGCTCACTGATTGTTTCGACAAGAAGCATAAGACATGCCTTTATATTATTACTCTTGTTCAAAGCACAAACTTCATTTGCTAGAGTTCAATGAATGTTTTTTCATCTTAATTAGCCAAGTTTCAACTTAGAAAACAACTTCAAATCAAAAGTTTAAAAATATGATTGATGTCCCAACACGAACTTGTTGGACTTCAACAATAATAATTTGTTTTAGAGAAAAAAAAAATATACATTGTTGATTGTTTTATTTTGGTGTGCTAGTTGTTTGACTGCTTCGTGTTTTACTTGCCTACTTCAGTTGGCAGGAATCACCAAGGCATCAGAAATATGCATTTTGAACATAGAAACCAAATTACAACCATGTTGCGAAAGTAAGGATTCTTTTCAGTTCTGTTTGAAGAGGTTTTGTTTTGTCCTGCATGCACGCAATTCTGTAGAAAAATTTAGGGTAAAAGAACATTGTCAATGATAATATTACAAACAGAAAGGTTCAATGATTTTTGGAAAACAGAAGCATTCGCTCACTCCAAATGGGCTGTTATTATTTTCGACAACACAGTGCATAGTTTCATTCCAAGGAACATTTTTGCTCGAATGCTTGCTGCTCTTTGCGACACAAGTCAAATTCATTTGTATGGTAGTACATGCAGCCAACATAATCATTCATCTCCTGTGTGCACTTTTGATGCAGATCTTTCAAACTGCAGAAAAAGCATTTGATCACCATCACCCATAAATCTTGAAGGGAGAAAAACCATGATATGTGACATAATGCATCAGTCAATGATAAAAGACCATGATAGAAGGGAGTCATTATACTGAAAGCTTTCAGATATAACACATCAAATAAATCACAAAATTATGTGCATCTCAAAATATTACAGTATAGTTACTCGGTGGACATACAATTTGCTTTTCTTTTTATGTACAAAGTGGTATATATAGGTATAACTGTCACTATAGTAGTATATCTGTCTCTTAAACTCCCAACTTAACTCTAAGTTAGTTAGGTTTATTACAGGTTAGTTAGAGCTCTTTTATATTCTGTTAGGTTTAGTTAGCTAGTTAGATTTATGTACTTGACAGTACTCTCTTACTCCGGGAATTACAAGTTCCTTTTCACAGGAAACCTAAAATTTTTCACATTCTCTCTCAACCTTAATACAAAACGAATATCTAACAGATAGAAGCAAATAATATAAATCAGTTTACCTTTGTGAAGAAAAATACTATTACGAATAAATTATATTTGTCACTGAAAAATGCATTAAGCAGTAATAACAATGAAAGGTTTCATCTCCAAAAAACAACCTCCAAAAGACAAAGTCATCAAATAGAATTTTCAACAATGTGTATGTAGCCTTCAATATCTGTAAACAAGGAAAATACAACAGCAAGCAGCAGGTGGGAACTGATAATAAACTTTGAAACATGTTTTGCATATTTTATTATTGTTATTACTATCCCCTAAAATATATTGCATTCCCAAGTTAACATATAATCTAATTTTAAGAACTAACAAAAGATTAGTTATGAACAAAATTGTAAGATCCATGGGTTGATGATAAAATGGTGTAAAATAAGCACTTTGCATGCTCAAATGATTATTTGATCTGGAAACGACCAAAGGGACTTTATGTAATGTAACAATTAACAAGACAGTCCAGACATACAAGTTATAATAGTAATACAGCATCTTGAAGCAAAGAGCCACATCCATTTGTTTAACTATAATATCAACTGAAATATCACCATTCAACATTTCCATTTATCAAGTACACAGAAAATTGGAGGGCAGGGGTAGATGACATTTTTCTATGGCCAAAAGCAAACATATATGCAAATCATCATGAAATACAATTTATAGATATTCAGTATTCTAATTAAATTAGAAACATGTCAAAATCTATATGTTGTAGATTGGTCATTATCACTCAACAAAGAACTGGAAGAAATTTCACACAACAACTGCAGACAACATTCCACAAACAACAGTGCAAGAGGAAAAAAAATTGAGATACGCTTGAGGACTCAATTTGCCCAAGCTTTTCTGACTAGGTGGGTTGGTTACATGAATCAAATGATCCCATAATGTCCCATAGTGACTCATGTCCGTAGACAGACAAAGTAACAAACCACCTCTAATCAATGCTTTTGCGGTAGTTTTTCCTCCCCTTTAGTGGCAAGGTTACTTTCCATCTGATCTACTCTCTTTGCTAAAGCTTCTAAATGTCTTCTTTACATAAATCCAAACCCTAACGTTAGATCCAACTATTTTCTCTACAATATGTTCCATACAAACTTTCTCTCATGCTTTCACTCCTAATCTTATCTTGTCCAATGCATCATCCAATATGTCACTCATCAACGGCAGTATTCTCATCTTTACTACATTAAGTTTATTCTCATCACGAGAAAAGAGAAATAAATATTTTCTGAACATAAGTTTGTTTTCCACCCAGCAGAACGGACTCATTTCTATTCTTCAAGTGCATTACATAGGTAACTAGTGCCAAACAATTTACTACAGTAGGCCACTTGGAAAATAAACTTTAAAGAAGCTCTCATCTCCCAAAATATTCCTATTCCCAACAATTATGTTAGCCTCTTATTGCGACATAGCCTAACAGTCAATTCTGATATTCCACATATCATATCTCATACTAGTTGTAAAACTTTCCTTCAGCTTGAGCATTACCCTTTTGACAGTTCCAATACGGTTAATAATAGAAATGACAAAGAAGAGAGCCGAAAATTTTTGACAAAATTCGGTAAGATTCAAGGTTAACTTTTGGATTAAATTATTCATAGTGTTCCGACATTAAGTCCATGAAATCGTTAGGTTAATTATCGCATATGAGGTATTGTCTATTTTAAAATTCTAAACTTCGTCTCAGTTTTATCTTTAAAAGATGACATTTTAAAAAAGGACTTTAAGGATTAAGCGAGGAAGGTAAAACAGAATCAAGAAATCACTGACCACTTCAAAATCTGAAAAATCAACAGAACCTATCCCAATTTTTCTAACCTACCAAACAGGGATAAAAAAAATCAGCACAGAGAAGAAAAACTCACAGGCCAAGGACACAACGGGTAACGTCACGACCTTTGTCGAGACACTTTTCAGGGTTAGGATCCTTCTTCTTGCACTTCAGAAACTCCAAATTCTCAGAGTGGCACCGAATCCCAATGTGCTTCGACGATGCCATCAACACCGACGACGATGGGATAGGGTTTCCCGAGGCATCTACAGCGCTCGCCATTTGCAGTTCAATCCTTGTTAGCCACAACAAAGAAGGAGAAGCGCAATTCGATCAGTGTGTTCTGTAATTTTCCCGAGAAAATGAAAGAAATTTACTCGGAAAATGAAGAGTGGAAGAGATTTTTTTACGAAATTGCCCTGATCCTTGGTTGCTGGGAGGACGCGAAGAGCACATGACCGTAAGGGGTATTTGCGTAATTTGGTTCAGGATAACAAAGCTTCGATTTAGCGTTAGTATAATAGAAATTCTAAACTAGTTTATTTTAAAGCCTCTTTAATTTTGAGTAAGTTAATAGACAAAATTTGGAACATTTTTTTTATTTATGTAAAGAAGAAAATAAGTTTTGTTAATGATTAATTTATGTTGAAAATTCTAACTCACCACTCAATACACGTATGAAGCAAGTTTTAAAACTAAGGTTTAGATAACGTTATTAACTTATAAAATTGTCGGTGAATAAACTTTTATTGTTATGTTATAAATTATTTTGATGATCAATTTGATTTTTATTTGATAAATTTATGATTTCCTTGCATATGTTAATTATTTTGTAGATTTTTTTATGAGCTAGTAGTTGATAGGGTTTTAATATTGTTTATATGTTAATTATTTTTAACTAATGTCTTGTATATATATCTTAACAAAATAAAATATTAATTATTGATAAAGAATATGGAAAATTAAAGGGAGATTGTTATAATTTAAGATAAAGATAATGTTTTGGTGAGTTTAGAGGATTTTTATGAAAAGGGCAACCCAATTACACAATTTAAGTTTAATCGAAACAAAATTAAGTTCAAGTATCTAGAAAATTGTTACCAATTAGTTTCAAAAAAGTGTATTATTTGATAATATAAGCTTGGGTGGTGGGTAATATTTTCATTTGGGATGTTAGAATATATTATAAACTTGATTTTCAGAATTGTGATAATATATATTTGGATCATTAAGCAAATCTTTTGTTATTTGTACGTGAATATGTCCATTCAATAAAGTAAGAGGAATATTTATGTTTTTATTATTTGGAAGAAGTCTTTCCTTGAAGAAAAATCAACAAACTTTTCAAGAAGAAATCAACAATCACACGCAGAAACCTTCAATACCCATAATCACAAATGTAAGAGACAATTTTTTTTGTTAATTGCTAGACAATGCAGAGGATGATTTGACTTATTTATTGCAATATGAAACACAATGGTAGGTAATATCTCAAAAACTTTTTTTTAAACTTATGAAGGACATTATGAATTATTGGTCATATCCTTTGGGTTATGCATTGCCTTTACCTCATTTAAGTGAACAATTCCAACCTTATTTAAGAAAATTTGTTAGTCTTCTTTGATGATACTTTGGTCTCCAATAAATCTCTAGAGAAACATAATTCACATGATTTCCAATGTTTGATTTCTAATAAATTCCTTCTCAACAAGTCCAAGTGTGTTTGGTTAGAAGTCTATTAACCACTTTTGGACACATTATCTCAAGGCATGGTATGCCACCAAATCCAAAGAAAATCAAGGTGATGCAATGTTCACTAATACTTTCTTCATTGAAGCAACTTTGTGGTTTACTTGGGTTGATTCGGTTTTACGACAAGTTTATACGTCATTATATTTTTATTGTTGTTTCTTTAGCAAATCTCAAAAAAGATGTTTTTACTTGGTTTAACAGAGCTGAACTTTGCTTTCGATGAACTGAAGACAGTTACGTCCCAAGCTCCTATGTTAGCTTTTCCAAAATTTTTAAGAGGACTTTTTTCAAAGTGCAGAAAGGTTATCCCATTTGTTATTTTAGTAAAAAAATTTGTAATAGTATCTTATAAGCTTTGACTTGTGTTAGAGAATTACATGTTATTACTGTAATAATCTAAAAATGAAGGACTTATTTCTTTTATTCATACAGATCAAAGAAGTTTTCGCGAACTCATGACCTAAGAAGCATGACAAATCTTTAAACAACAGTATTATTTGTCCACGTTGATAGGATTTTTGTAAGAGATTGTGTATAAGTTTGCAAATTGTGTTGTAGATGCCTTAAGTCAAATGCAGGAAGATTGTCTTTAGTTTTTGGTTTGGGGCTTACAGTACCTAGATGTGATCTAGTGACAAAAATACAAGCTGAATATTCTTCTAATCCTACCTTAATAGACCTATATCAAGTTGTTTTACATTACCCTACACAACATCATGAGTTCCAAATCATTTAAGGTGTTTTATTTTACAGTAATAAAATTTTTATTGTAAAACACTCCTCTAAAACAAGTGTTGCTCAATGAATTTCATTTCACACATATGGTGCTAGGATGGACCAGACTTATGGTAAGCTCCATGAAAACTTCATTATTGGATGTTATATTTTAACAAAAATTATTACAATTCATTTATATCTTATAATTTATTTTCTATATTATAATTCTGATATTATGATGTTGAATCATTATATATATTTTTTAAGTGTATAGTTTAAGTAAAATATTTATTTTTCTTAATAAATGTTTTAAATTTTCCCGGTTAAACTAATTATAATTTAGGATAAAAATAAAAACAAAAACCATTAAAACTAACAATACTGCTAAAATTTTAAAAGGAAAGTTATATTTATAGATTGAGATATGTTTAAATTAAAATTTGGTTTATTGAGTCTTAAGTGCATTGTTAATTTATATATTTTTAATTAAATTTTTATTAAAAGATTTTTGTTATAATGAGCATTTAAAAAAGTTATGTTTTTTAATTAAGTGATTAATATTTAATTTTGTAACCAATATCTTATATCATCTTTTCATAATAAAAAATAATAAATAACGATATAATTAAAATTTAATTCTCTACGATGTAAAAAAATTGAGTATTAAATAGAATAAAAATTAATTTTTAATAAAGATTCTATTGAAAATATCAAATTGTATGAGGAATTTAAAACTTAAGTATGTTGATTTTTATTTTTTATTACAAGTAGTTAACGATAATGCAAGGTCACGATTATATTAATTAAAATATATAAAAAGGATATTAAAAATATAATTTTTTAATAAAGGTTTAATTAAAAATAGTCAATTTTATTAGAAATTCAAAACTTAATTAAGTCTAAAATATTTCAACTGTTTATATATATATATATATATATATATATATATATATATATATATATATATATATATATATATATATATATATATACTATATTTTTTTTGTATAGTGAAAGAATTACTGTTTGAAATTTTGAAGTTAATATCTTGTATTTATTTAACTGTTAATAATTCATTATGTCTTGCTATCCATAATTTTCTGAATGAAGCTTTAAAGAGAAATTTTACATCTAAATCTGGAAGACTTTAATGTGTTGTTACAATGATACAAGTCTGATTGTATTGAGAGTATTTCACCAGTTCTTCTTTTTAATCTTGAAACTATCATGTTGGTTCATTGATATAAATTTTGTCTAGTGACTATTTTAATACCTCTGAGAATATGCTTCTGAATTCACCACAAAACCATGACTAAAGCAGGAACCTTAATTTTCAGTGTTTTTAATTAAGTTGATGCAAAAGTGTTAACACTTGAGACAAACATGGTAAGAAAGTGTAAAAGTGTGGAGTGTTTGTGAGAGTTCATAAGTGGCAATTGTACAAGTGTTGGTGAATTGAAGGTGTGGATGTGTATTTTGCTTTTCATTAATTAAGTTTTTTGCAAACAAGAATCATAACATGGTACAAAAGGGGGCAGAATCAAAGCCAATATGGCTTGCTGGGAAAGTGAAATAGTTTTCCCTCTACTTCTTTCAAATTTGTTCTTCTTGTTTGCAGTAGAATAGAGGAAAGCCATTGAAATGCTCTTTTCTTTCTCTGCTTCAAAGATTGGTCTGTTAGAAAATAAATAAATTATAAGGAAACATTTTCGCCTGTTTCTAAGAAAGATTCTTTCAGAATATCATGCCATTGGTAGCTCATTATGATCTTGAGTTGCACCAAATAAATGTTAAAATCGCTTTTCTGAATGAGGATTTAGAAGAGGATGTTTACATGGACCAACCAGTAGAGTTCATTGAAGAAGGAAAGGAGCACATGGTCTGTAAACTTAAGAGGTCAATATATGGACTTAAACAGGCTTCCAGACAATGGTATCTTAAGTTCAATGATACTATTACGTCCTTTGGATTTAAGGAAAACATTGTTGATCGATGTATATATCTGAAGGTTAGTGGGAGAAAGTTATATTTCGGATTCTGTATGTTGATGATATCTTGCTTGCAACTAATGATCTTGGTCTGTTAAGTGAGATTAAGAAGTTTCTCTCTAATAACTTTGAAAGGAAAGATATGGGTGAGGCATACTATGTGATAGGAATAGAAATATTCCGTGATAGATAGGATTGTAAGGTTTGTCTCAGAAAGCATATATTAATAAAGTTTTTGAGAGGTTCATAATGGATAAATATTCAACATCTCCCGTTCCAATAAAAAAAATGAAACAAATTTAGTCTTATGCAATGTCCAAAGAATGATTTAGAACGGAAACAGATAGAGAATATTTCTTATGTATCTATTGTTGGGAGTTTGATGTATGCTGAAACATGTATGAGGCTAGATATTAGCTTTGTAGTTGGTATGCTTGGTCAATACCAAAGTAATACAGGATTGAATATTGGAAAGTTATAAAGAAAGTCTTAAGATATTTGTAAGGAACAAATAATCACATGCTTAAATGAGATATGATCATCTTGAGGTGATTGAATATACAGATTCAAATTATTTATAGTTGTATAGATAAAAGAAAGTTTACATTCAGTTATGTGTATCTTTAGCCAGAGGAATGATTTCATGGAAAAGTGAGAAGCAGCTAGTCATTCCTGCATCCACATGAAAGCTGAATTTGTGGCATGCTTTGAGGTCACATTTCAGGCTAATTGGCTATGGAATATTATTTCAGGACTTGGGGTTGTTAACATTATTGCCAAGTCGCTGAAAACTTATTGTGATAATTTCGTAGCAGTCTTGTTTTCTAAAAATGACAAGTATTCCAAAGGTGCAAAACTTATGGAATTGAAATACTTTGTCGTTAAAGAAAAAGTTCAGAAACATAAGAGTGTCAATAGAACATGTCAGCACCGATCTTATGCTTGTTGACCCTTTAAGAAAAGGGTTATCGCCTAAATTATGTAATGACCATGTAAAGAATATGGGCATTATGTGTACTAGTGAATTTTGAATGATGAATGTTATTATTAATGGCTATTTGACACTCTGAGCTCATTATTGTGCAAGTTTCTGAAATTCATGTTTTCTAGCTTATGAATGTGCATGCAAATTATGATTATGATATAGAAAACAGATTATGTTATTGATGATGAAAGATGACATTATGTTTGAACCCATTATGGACTTCTCATTATGAGGTCATATTAAGGAGAAGGCGATACAGTAGTACATGGAAGGAAATGTGTCGATTAAATGACATGTAACCGCCATGACTCTTATTATTCCTATATCTTTAAGTATGACGAATGATGGAACCAATTTATTGAAAGTCCTTTAATGCGTATTATGATTTATGTAATTTATTAAATCATGAAGTATTATGGTATCACAACAGTCAAGTGGGAGAATGTTAGAAAATAAATAAATTATTTTCATAATATGACTCATGTGAAATATCATTATGGGCCTGTATGTGATTTAATAAAATAAAAGGATGTATTGGTAATTATGATAAGTTATTTATTTCATAAATATTTTATGGTAACCAACATGATGAGAGTTGGTTATAGATATTATTGATAATAACCAAATTAATGGGAATTGGTTATTATTTTATAATAACTTATGGTAACCAATTTGATGGACATTGGTTATATAAAGATAAGGTTCTGTCTCTGCAGTATGAGAGTTCTACACAATATACCATCAATAAAGTGTGTAGAGTAAAAGTAACTGAAAGAGATAGATTGAGATACAGAGATTGAAGTACAATTGGTTGGATCTCTATTAGATCAAGGTAAGTCTCTCTCACTATCCTATATTATGTGAGAATCATAGATTCTAAGATCCTGTGAAATATTTATGAATGATTATTTTTAATTATGTTTAAACTTACATGGTCTTCCAATCACACTTTTGTACTGTTCACCACTCAATATCTGTAGCCAAACAACATCAACCTAGTCAATACTCTAAAATTGTTATGCATCATTATAGCTAAAAGTAAGAAGAAATTCAAGAGTAGAACAAAAACTGACTTGGATTTGATCTCCAGCAATGACTATAATGGCACCTGGTTCAGGGCATAAAGAGAGCCAACTTTTCTTGGAGTAAACATGGAACTGTGAGGAGCCATTGCATAGATGGAAGCACAATGAATGAGAGTAATCGCTTCCTCTAATCAGCATTCTAATCACTTCATATTTCAAGGAATTAGCCCATGCATCCCTACTATTATAACCACCATGCTTAAATATGCAACAAACATTCCTTTTCTCATTCCCACCCACAATTTCTACACTCTTCTTTTTCAATATCACACCCAACATTTTCATAGCCACCATCTCTATGCGTGACATAAACCTTTCCATCTTCTCACTGCAAGTTCAGACAGCTTTTAAACTTTAGTAATCAAGTTAATGCTGTTATTTGAATCTTTTTATTGTTTTCTCTTTATTATTTGGAAGTAAAAGCTTTTTAAATTTTGATGCTAACCAACAAATAAAATGAATAATAGTTGGTGCAGACAAAATTTTCTATGAAAAAAACTGGAAATTTATTTATTTTTATAATTGAACAAGTAGAAGTATTATAATTTTTATATATATATTTTTTAAACAAGTAGAAGTATTATAATTTATATATATAATGTAACCTGAAATTTGGATATCCAATGGGCAAAATTCCCTCCATTTTCGACTTCAACTCCTCTTCATTGCACCACACGAATTCTTCACTCCCTTCTTCTTCTCCCTCTTCGGCGTGATACTCCTCGAACCCCCACGGATTCTCCGGTGACCTAGTAGCCGCTGCATCATGAGCCAATATAGCCACCTCCCCATCAGTCCCTCCATCTCCTCCTTCTACAAAAATATAAATTCATTTATGTATAAAGTGTCCTTACCTAGAAGCTTAACACCACCTTCACCATTCCCTCCATATTACGCTTTTTCCCACCACCTTTTCTCATGTAACTATAAGTTGCTTTCTCTTTAATATTCAAATTGCTAAAAGAAAGTTTCTGTTAGCATATTACTAAAGGAAAACGAAAAGTTAGATCTTCAACGCCTATGTTTTACAGTATTCTTTGAGTGATTGTATAATCCTTGTTGTTGCTATGCATATGTTTGTTCCATGATTATATATTTTGCTTGGCTCTACACTAAATATAATATCATGTGCTACTGTAAGCACATCTGTCTACTCATGGAGAAATCACTGTTGTTGATACGGTATGATCCTCATCAACGAAATAATCCTTTTACAAACCAAAATCAAAACCGAATTTGATCAATCTTGAATTCAGTATTAGGAAAATACCTTAGGAATGCCAAACCAACATTTCGAATACCTCGAAACCCTCAATAAAAAAAATAGAAATTCATACATAAAAAAAATATAACCTGCAAATCTCAAATCATCTGAATTGGAAACCGAGTCAAAACCCAAGATTAATTGCAACACAATCACCCCGAACCACATTGGAACCACAAATCGAAATCCAAATCCAAATATTTTCTCACCAAAATACCAAGACAGATTTAAAAAACCAAAAATTCCCAAACGACTATATTCCTAGAAAATCCAATCCACCAAGAATTCTCAATTCAAAAAAAATATAAAGATTTCTAAAAATAATAAAATAAGACATTTTCTAAAAAAAAAAGAAAAAAACAGTTTAACAAAACATCTTTAAAAAATATAAAATAGCTTGTAAAAAACTAAAAAAATTATATAAAAATTTCTTAAGTTAGAACTACGTGAACCCTGATTTTCTATCACGAATAGGAATACGTAGGAACAAGGTCAATCCTTGTCGAGTCCCCAAATAAAAAAATATAAATATTTAAATTAAAACTACGTGATCTGATTTTCACCAAGGTCAATCCTTGTCGGGCTCAAAAAATAAAAACTAGAAATTTTGTCTTTTTGTTTTTATTTTGTTTGTTTATTGTTCATTCTTTGTTTGCATTTTTGTATATATATATATATATATATATATATATATATTTTTTTGTTTTTTTTTTTTTTTTTTGTTTTTTTATTTTTTTTTTTTTGTTTTTATTTTTTTATATATATATATATATATATATATATATATATTTGTTTGTTTGTTTTAATTGACTGTAATTACTATTTTTAAGGAAAAATAACATTTTGTAAAGCCACACACTTAATTGTATTCATTTATTAAAGGTACTGGCGTTATGGGTGTTAATACCTTCCCCACACGTAACTGACTCCCGAATCTTGAATCTGGTTCGTAGGCATTTTTTATATTTTTGGTTTTTCTATAGTTTTCCATAATAAGCTATAGTAGCGACTCTAAATCTCAATTTAAATATTTTTTAAAATAAAACTTTTATCTCACTGTCGTGATCGCGGTTGCGACAGATGGCGACTCCGCTGGGAAATTAGAGTCAGGCCAATTTAATTAATTGAGTAAAATTTGTGTGGTTTTCTAATGTTCATTTTTTCTTTTCTGTTATTACTTTTGTAAATAATATTTGTTGTTATTTATATTTGTGTATGTATTGTTTATCATTATTTAGGACTATTTATGTTCATATATCATGTTTTTAGGACTATTTATGTTCATATATCATGTTTTTATTCTTGTATATATTGCATGTTATATATTTTAATTTGCAGTGCAGGAGCGTATCCAGGTAAGTAAATAATATTGAATCATAGGGTAGAAGACATGTTATAGGAATTTTCTGGTTGTTTTGCAAGTGGGGTTTGGGCTTGCATTTTTCTCTCTTCACACCATTTTATTTGCATATCATGAGTGTCTGAAACTTACAAATAGAGGATCGCGTAGCAAGATTGGGATGTACTTCCTTTCCTGGTCGTTGTGAAAGCTCCAGCTAGAGTCTCTTTGCATTATTCTCATATGTATAAATGTCATTACTGACAGATATGGATGTGTGATAAAATGGGCCATGGCTCTAGTGACTTAGGACAAAGTTATCCTATGTGAGCTCATGTAAAAATCCTAGAACTCTACCCATTAGGTCAAACCATAATTAACTTTCTACAGCTCAATTATTCACTGCAGTTCATTATACAAGTATTAAAAATTACAAAAATATCAATCTCATCTTGTTTTCCTTGCATACAATACATCTTTATTTTTTTAAATCAATCTCATATTTCTTAAAGAGAATTTGTGAGAGTAGTCTAAGAACAACTCTGGCTAAGACAGACTTGGTATTTAAGAATGTCCAATTATGACTCACCTCTCTTTCCTGGGAGTTTACTTGTATATTTTCAAAGCTTTTCCTTTAAAAAAAAGAGAGATTTTTTTATTTATTTCATATGTATTAATTTCATTTTTTTTCACATACTTTTTGTTTAAAAAAAAAAGGAAATAATTTTTGGAAAATAAAAAATAAAAATATTAATCTCATTTTTTTTATGTATCACATATTTTCTATTTAAAAAAAACAAAAAATGGATTTAAAAAAAAACACTAATGTAGTGCATGACATTTTTTTCTCTAAAAAATAATAATAATAAAAACATTATACAAAATAAAAAATATTAGTCTCATTTTGCATTTACATACCATACCTTTTAGGATTTGAAAAATAAAAAATATTAAAGATTTTTGTGCCATATTCTCTTTCTTTTAAAAAATGATTAATCTCATTTTGCATTGTATATTTTCAATTTTTTTCTAAAAAATGATTTTGGAAAATTTAAAAAAAATATTAATCTCATTTTTCTATTGTATATTTTTATTTTGTTTCTGAAAACTAATTTTGGGAAATAGAAATAAGAAAAAACATTAAATATTTTTTTCCTTACATACATTACATACATTATAGGATTTGAAAAATAAAAAATATTAAACATTTTTTTGTCTCACATACATTGCATATTTTCTTTTTTTTTAAATGATTTTTGAAAATAAAAAACATCAATCTCATTTTGCGTTGCATATCTTCATTCTTTAAAAATAATTTTAGAAAATAAAATAAAAAAACATTAAACATTTTTATAACATGCATTACATACTTTCTAAAATTTGAAAAAAAAACATTAAACATTTTTGTCCCACATGCATTGTATATTTTCTTTCTTCTAAAAAAATGATTAATTTCATTTTGCATTGCATATTTCCTATTTTCTAAAAAATGATTTTAGAAAAATAAAAAAATTAAAAATATTAAATATTTTTCCTCACATGCATTACATATATTATTTTTCAGATCAATCAAAAATATATTCTCATACATTCTTACATACATTCATTTATGTAGAATATATATATATATATATATATTTTCATTCGTTCATACCTTCTCATGATATTAAAAAAGACTTTTTCATGCATCATACATCCATTCTCAGCCATTATTCATGTACTCTTAGCATACATACATTATAAAAAAAATTCAAATAGAGTCAATGCATCCCATAGCCTCATCCATTATTCATGTACTCTTAGCATACATACATTATAAAAAAAATTCAAATAGAGTCAATGCATCCCATAGCCTCATGCATTCATGCATTTTCAAAGTTTTATTCAAACAAACAAAGAAAAAAATTATAGGATTCATTTTCATATTGTTATAGATTTAATAAATGCAACTTACATTCAATAAACAAAAATAAAAAAAGATTCATTTTCATCCTGCATTCATTTATGTCTCTTCATAAGAATTCTCAAATAAATTTCATGCATATGTTCATGCACTCTCATTGCTCTTATAGACATCAAATAAAAAAATTAGTTATTCATTTTTTTTTTCAAAAAAAAATCATACCTTTTAAATAAACAAAAGATTATTCCTAAATACATTTTCTTAAAAATTTCATGCATAAAAAAAATAATAAAACAAAAACATCAAAACAAAAAAATTCAAGAAATAAAAATAAAAGTTTTGTGCATTCTCATTCATCAAAAATAGATTCCTATTCATACATGAAAAAATAAAAAAGATAAAGTTTTTTTATTCATTCTCATTTAAAAAAATAAAAAAAAATATAGTTTTGATGTATTCATCTATGCATTCTCATATTAAAAAAAATAGAATGTTATGCAGTCATTCGTGCATTTTCAAAAAAATCAAAAAATGAAAAATAAAGTTATATGTATTTTCATATCATCATGCATTCAATAAACAAAAATAAAAAATATACATTTCCTACATGCATTTTCATCATTCATTTATGCATCTTCATAGGAATTCTCAAATAAAATTTCATACATATGTTCATGCATTCTCATTGCACTTATGCGTTTCTTTTAAATGTTAATATTAAATAATAATAACAAAAAAAATTCAAAAATAAAATTCCATACCTTCTAAAAAAATGAAAGATAAACAATAATTTCATGTGTTCATAATGCATTTTCTTAAAAAGAAAAAAACTTTTTCATGCATTCAAATTTCATATGTCCATATATTTGCATTTAAAAAAAATCATAAATGAATTCCTAAAAATTTCACGCATAAAAAAATTATTAAAAAAAGACAAAGAAAAACAAAAATAATTGTAGTTATTGCTTAATTAGTTTGTATTTCTAAGCATTTTTTTTAATTTGCTCCCATAAAAAAATATTAACATGCATACATGATTTAGTTTTGCGTAGACGTGTATCATACTCTAAATAGATATCATACATTTAGACATTCATCACACATCTAAACTTGCATCACATATCTTAATATACATCATACATTCACACGTGCATCATACATCTTCAAAGACATCCATACTACATTCTATAACATGCTTTTTCCTTAAGAGAAATTTTGAAAATACATTTTAAAAGAAATATAAAATAAAAAAATAGAGTTTATGCATTTTTCATGCATTCTCATAAAAAAAGAAAAATAGAGTTTTATGCATTCTCTTAAAATCAAAACTGTAAAAAATAGAGTTTTATGCATTCATCTCAATCAAAACAAAGAAAAACAAATAGGAAATAGAGTTTTATGAATTCATACATGCATCCTCATTCCAAAAAAAAAATATAGTTTTTATTTTAAAAAATAGAGTCATTCATGCATCCTCATAGAGTTTTTATGCATTCATCTATGCATTCTCATCTTCAAAAATAAAAAATAGAGTTTTATACCTACATTCTCAAAATCAAAAATCAATAATGAAAAATGGAGTTTTATGCATGCATTCTCATTCAATCAAAAATAAAAATATGCATTTTCATATCATCATTCATTCAATGGAAATTATGCATTCCATGTATATGTTCATGCGTTCTCAATGCACTCATGCATCTCTTCCTAGATGCCCATATGAAAAAAAATCAAGCATATCAAAAATAAAAAATATTGCATTCATACATGTACCTCACTTCTTTCAAGATTTATTTTGAGACCCGGTCATGGTCTCAATCTCACTTTTTTTTAATTACATTTGAGATCCTCTCTACATTGTGAAGGTCTTGACCTAACTAAAAAAAAGAAAGACAAGGAATAAAATTTCTCTTGAAAAAATATGAAATAAAATAACAAAAAAAAAAAACCAGTCACTTTTTTTTTTACAAAAAAGAGAAAGGAAGTCTGCAATGTAATGATTACAAGAGACGTATACACATTGACCATCTTTTTAAAGGAAAAAATAAATATATTTTTGTAAATACATCCTCCTTTAAATATTTGTGAGAAAGAAAGAAAAACATCTTTGAATATACATTCTCTTTTGAAAATTTATACATACTTTTCTGAAAAATAATACATTTGACCATAGATTATTGTCAACGTCCGATTTTGTCCGGGTAATCTTTTAAATTAAAGTATAATGATAAAAATAAAAAAAGAAAAATGAATAATAATATAAAAATATATATTTATTAGTTTAAGTTCTCTTGAAATAATAATAATAAAAAAAATAAATAAAATTTGAATTTTTCCATTACAAAACAAAAAAAAGACTAAAAAAGAAAAGGTGGTGATTTTAAAAAATAACATAAAATAAAATAAATAATTAATAATAAAAAACGAAAATAACAAGAAAATAACAAAAATATCTAAATTAAAACAACAGAATCTGAAAAATAATAATAAATAAATAAATAATAATAAAAATAAATATATATTCAAAAAAAAGAATAAATAATAAAAAAAAGAAAGGAAGACTGTTTTCAAACTGCTTACTTCATTTACTTGATTTGTACGTTCAAGATAATAAATAAATAATAATAAAATAATAATAAAAAGAATGAGTCAATGGCAGTAGACTCCCATGTTCTCACTCCTTAACTCCACGTATTGTTTTTTTAAAAAAATAAATAAATATTTGTAAATAATAATTTTTAAACCACTCAGATAACAACCCATGTTCTCCACTTAATTAAAAATAAAATTAATAATAAATAATGATTTTTTACCGTTGAAAAGTGTTTTAACTCTTATTCTTGGGTAGATTCATTTTTAATATTAATTTTTAAAAAATAATAAAATAATAAATATGAATGAGTCAAAGAGTGGTAACCTCTATGAACTGAACTACTGGTTTCTAAAAAAATATCAATTAAAATAATATAAAAAAAAGAAAAAAGAGATATATTAAAAAAAGGAAGAAAAGGAGGAGAAGAAAAAAAAGAGAAAGACATTTTGAGAAGAGCAAGAAAGACACGAGAGAAGGAAAGAAGAATTACTCCTGACAGAGAGAGGAAGAGACTAAGGGAAAGCATCAGGTATATTTTTCTTTTTACTTGTTTTAAGTTTACTGCATAAAATAAAAAGCATCCCCAATTATTCCTATTTGATCAACATA
>Ga0209700_103999_pt1 | contig 27354 bp, 15 predicted proteins | sample SiratroredBW_FD_187528 | JGI IMG/M metagenome (GOLD analysis project Ga0209700, IMG submission 187528) | Root nodule microbial communities of legume samples collected from California, USA - Siratro red BW (SPAdes) (version 2) | ecosystem: Host-associated > Plants > Roots > Nodule | place: USA... | reverse complement strand
ATTACACAGAATGAAGATCAGGTGTAGAAGACTTAGCTTTGGTCCAGAACCAAAGTAGCAAGAACCTCACTTCAAGGATGCTTCAAAGATTCACGTTCTTGGAGGTTTCTTGATTTGAAAAGCTTTGCAAGAATGATGATCGCACAAAAGGGGCAATATCTCTCTTAGAAAAACTCAAGGAATGCTTTTCGAAAGTATTTGTTTTGATTATTCTGAAAGTGATGATTCTCATTCCTTTAAATACCCAAAATCAGTTTTAAAAACTGCTTAGCTGTCAAAATTCAATTAATTGAACGAACACTTCAATCGATTGAATTTGACCGTTAAATAACTGTATTTCATTTGTAACAGAAATAATTGTCACATTCAATCGATTGTATCAGAAATTCAATCGATTGAAAAACCTTTTTCCAGCAAAAACATTTTGGGTTATTTTTATTAAGAACAGTTTTAATAAAAATATTTGTGAATCTTTTTAGCACCTCAAAAGTGATGAACCATGCCACAAGTGATTAAGGACTAAGCCAATCACCAAAACACAAACCCAACTAAGGACCAAGACCTAATCACCCAACTATTTTCATGTTGGCACAAAGTCTTCACTTGAACAATTCTGGTCCAGGTCGGTTCCAACAGATTCTTCATGAGGCAGTCTTCATCAGCTTCACATGCTAAGCCTTGGTGCTCACAATATTGACTTCATCAAATCACATGCTTAGCCTTGGTGCTAACAGGCAGTCTTGCTGTTTATCCAAGGATTTTGGCATTCATCATTGAGTGGATTCTTACTCCACGAGGACACAATCATGTTGTGTTGCATGAGGAAGATCTGATCCTGATGAACTGTATTATGAATCAGATAAAAGTGAACTAGCCATCTGTGATTGGAATGTAGTTGGAGAAGGCTAAGAGGCTAATGGATTACAGAATCCCGTATGTGGTACTCATTTCAAAGTTCATTCAGTATTTCAAAGTGCCTGGTGAAGGAGAGTTGATTGAACCGGTAAAGCAGGCATTTGAGATTAATACCACTAACTTCAACAAAATGGGGCTGATAAAAGTGAATGGTCAATGGAGGTTTCCAACAGAGGAAGATGAAGAGTCAGAAGACTCTACTGGTGCTACTGCTGATGCTTCAGATAATGCTGACAGTGGAGCACCTGGTGCTGATGCTGGTGAAGACAATGCTGAAGGGGGAGCTACTGATGGAGCTACTGGCAACACGCCAAGGGATATTGAAGATGATACTATGGAGGAAATTGACAAGAACTCAGAGTTTACAAAGGTTGCATGAGAGATTTTGGACAAGCTGAATGAAATTTCTACTGAGTAGAAGAGCAACCAAGAGATAAATATAACTCGGTTTGAGAATTTGGAGCAACAGCTCGAAACTGTGCTGGACAAATTGTCCACAATGGCTGCTTGGAATGAGCCAATTGAGTAAATCATGCATATCATAGGCATTTTCTCCCATTTGATGAATCCATAGGGGGAGAAATGTAGTGTGTGTGGCCTGCTAATTTTTGTGTGTGTCCTGTGTTGTTCTGGTTGTTTTGTTTCTGTGCTGCTTTTGCTGGTTTGATGTTAGAGTTCATGTTAATGGTTTTTGATATTTTGAATAGGTTTACCTAGGGTTAGGTTTACCATTTTGATTAGGATTTATTCCTGCTGCTGCTATTGAACTAGTTTTGTCTTAGTTAGGTTCTGTTTTAACCATTTCAAATGATGTAATGTTGTATTGCTGTCTGTGCTGAAATTGAGAATCCATGTATTATCATGCTTTGACAGCAAATATGAATGAAAGTATTCGGTTTTATATGATTACAAGTTCTATGACAGACTATTGCTTTCACTAGTTCTTTTATGCAGTTGCAGATCTTAAACCACTCACACACTGGAATGTCTTCATCAAATAGGGGGAGATTGTTCGTATTCACACAATACTAAAGGATTTGATGCAGCCTAGCAAGCCAAAGCAAGCAAATGGAAGTGTGTTCTAGGCTTTGTCTTAGTGTGAGTGAGTGTGATTGGTTGTGAAAGAGAACCTACGCACATCTAAGGAGAAATTCATTAGCACATGGTCTAAATGATTTAAATCAAACCATAAAAGGTTTAACTTTGGTTAAAAACAATTTTGGAAAATAGAGTATTGAATATTATAAGCTGATTTCATGTTTAAGCCAAATCAATTTATTCGTGTCTGAGCACAACTGAATTAACTATTTTCTAAATCTGGTTTGAGTTCTTCTTTTATAAATACAGTAGGCTTTCAAGTGAACAGAATATATAGAAAGAACAAAAATAGATACATTTTGACGAAACATAATTTTTTGAACTTCATTTTGTGAGAACTACTGTGAGAGAATTGTTGTTTCATAATAATCATTTTCGAAAGAGGGTTTTTACTTGAAGAATCAATCTTGACTAAGGTGTGCTATTGGGTTTCTTCAAGCCTGTGTACAGGCCTTTCTTTCTATGTCAATCAGGGAGTTTTCTCAACCCTTCTTGATCCTGTTTGAATCAAGATTTGTGTTGTGTTCATTGTAATTCTGTGAAAATCATTGAACAATTGTATTGGTTTGGGCTATAGGAGTTAGCCTGGTGTTTTTGCTGAAATTGATTGGGAGTTGTGGGGAGCAGTTGATCAATTTAGCAGGGTTCTTGATTTCTACGGGGAGTAGGAATTGGTTGATTAATTGTATGTGAACAATTAATTGAGTTAGTGGAACTTTCTTTTCAAGTGGTGTAGAGAAGACTGGACATAGCCCTTGAGGAAGGGTGAACCAGTATAAAATTGATTGTGTCTCTTCTTCTTAAACCCTTCTCTCATAATCTTGATTTTTTCTTACACTGCATACTGCATTAATTGGAAATTGATTTGAAATTGATTGAATTGCTGGAAAATTTAATAATCTGCAATAGTGCAAATCTGTTCTAATTCAGAACAAATCTGATCTGAAAGTTGTTTTGCACTGTTAGGCATATGTGTTTCTGCATACTTGAGATTTCATTACTGTAGTGTGATTCTTGACACTATTACTGCAAGAATTGTATTTTGTTCTTGTGTTGATATTGAAATTAATTGATAATTGAATTTGGTTTGATTAATCTGCTGCAAACTGAATAACCTGTTATACAACTTATCTGTTTAATAAGAAGTTTTCAAATTGAGATTGACTTTAATCAAATCTGATTTAACATCAATTTTCTGCATAATCAAGTCTTAAACTCTTGTGTGACATTCTTTATAGTTGGCACTTTATATTGATTCATTTCAGTATATGCATTAGCTAGTCTAATTGAGAAATTCTTATCAGCATTAGTAACTTCTCATTGACTGTGTGTACTGCTTTCAGTTTCATATTCTTTGTGCATATATACTGTTCTTATTGGTTTAAAAATCTTGATTGTGTTCAATTGTGAAAATGATTCACTTACTTCTTACCTTGTATTTTAAATAAATCAATTCATTCGTACTTGAAGCCAATTTATTTTCTGTTGTACCATATATTCTTTATCATTGAGATTCAGTAAAACTTTTCTGTTTGCGAAAACTGTTTTCAGCTTTAAAAAGAATAAAAATCTTTCAAAGTTCAATTCACCCCCCTCTTGAACTCAGCCAAATACGTTTTCACATATACATAAAAGAAAAACTCCCACTAGACCAATATATCAAAAAGACTTCATTACACCCATACGACTTACATGCTCAACAAAGACTTTAACAGACAATCCCTTAGTTAAGGGATCTGCAATCATAAGCTCTGTCGGAATATGCTCAAGTAATATCAGGACGTGTGCAAACTTGAATATACATAAGACTGTCAACAGCGGAAGTATAAGGAATTTTCTCACTCCTGTAATTTCACAATTATTTTGAGGATATTGGGATTTGGAAAACTTCTCACTCTTTTGAATGAGACTAATACAAGGCATACAAAACTTCATGTTGAATTTATCTAAAATCCTCTTGATGTAACTTCATTTTGAGTTTCTCTCTTCTTCTTCTTCTCTAGCCAACTTTTGAAATTAAAATAATCTACTTGTTTATGTCCACTATGTAAACCTTTTCCACTATTATCAGTTTCTTCTTTACATCAATATTTTTTTCCTATTAACATGCTAAAATATTTTAAGTTTCCCAAATAGATTGAAATAAAAGGCAAGTCAGAAGTAATATTTACACAATAATATTAAGTTTTGTAATTATGTATTTAAAATCTGCTTCATCAATCACTATTTTGACATTAACATGTTTTGAATTTTAATTTATTTTATTTTAAACGGTATTTTACAAACTAAATCATACTTTAAAATATTAAAAAAAATATTAAACTATAATTTGTGTTATTAAACCTTATTGTACACATCAAATCAACATTTTAAAATATTAAACCAACAAACTAGTTACAAAATTTTGATACGAGGGCAAGACAATCTTATAAAAGAGTGCATCAACAAGCTGAGATAAAAGATATTAACCAGAACTTGCAACAACATAGAAGTTTCCTTAAGGAGTAAACACAAATTACAAACAAATCACCAATGCTAATATAAAAAATAAAGTACAAGATATTCAATTTCACAATATTCATCTGGATTCTCTTGTATTGCTTATATAACAATTATTAATTAGAAGTGAAATTAACTTTGAAAGTAACTACTTTACCCCATATCGAAAGAGAAGGTATAAGTCACTAAAGATATCCATTTGCGAAGCCACCTTGGAGGGGACTTTCATACTGAAAACAAATAGAACATATCAGAAGGTTTACAATAGCTTAAAGGACAACCTGGTGCAGCAATATACACTACAAGAAAAAGGTTGTTTAGAGACCAATTTTTAGTTACCAAATGAAATAGTTACTAATTATGACCAAAATAGTCACCAAATTAGATTTTCGTTGCTAAATAAATACAAAATAGAAGTAATGATTGAATTTAGTGACCAATTAAGTCAAATAAATGATTGACTTTAGTGTCATTAGATTCTAAATTGGTATCTGATTAAGTTAGAGACTAATTTAGAATGTAATCATATAGATCACTAAAACCTTGGTAGCTAATCTTAGATACCAATTATTTAACTTAATTGGTCACTAAATTCAATCATTAGTTATATTTTGTAGTTATTTAGCAACCAAAATTTAATTTGGTGACTATTTTGGTCACAATTAGCAACCATTTCATTTGTAGCTAAATATTGGTCTCTAAATAGCTTTTTTTTGTAGTGATAGCATATGCAGTTGCAATAGCTTTTATTAGGAAAGCTCTATTCATTTTAACCAAAGTACTTATTAGATCTGTAGTTATCATAGTAAACATTCATGCATGTATAGTAAATTAATTCTTGCAAACTCATTCAAACGTTTGATCAGATCTAGTTCATTAGTTGAGAGAAAAGGAAGAAAAAATCAAAGTTTAAATGAAAACAAAAATACCATTGTTATGAAGCTAAAGCAGTTGCCACCGTCGTTCAACACCGCGCAGAGATGCATGTCCGTTTCATAAGAAGATTCTAGAAATAGGGAGAGTATGTGTTAGGGTTACGCAGTTTTGAGAGTGTGTTGTTGTAAAAGGTAAAAGTGAACTTTGTAATTAAGTTTTTTCGTGTTTCTGAAGAGGTTAATGGAAAAGACACTTCATTTTCAAAGCTTCGCGTTGGTAGATAGAAGAAGTAACTGCATGCAAAATAATTGTTGCCATATATGTATTAAATCATCCCACCTTCAATTGAGTCACACGCTATATGAATGTAAACAAATCTAGAAGAAAAAGTTGTTAATGTCTCTTTCTTTGTTATATTAATAAATTTTCTTGATAAATAATAAAAAAATTATCTTGATAAATATTAACAAACTTTCTTGACAAATAATAAAAAAAAAATTCTTTGTTATATTAAAAATAATAAAAAAGTTATTTTGATAAATATTAACAAACTTTCTTGACAAATAATAAAAAAATATTATAAATATTAACAAATATTTGTATTTTTTTCAACAAATATTCAATTTGTTATCAGAAAATTAAATATTTTAAAAAAATTTGTTTGACTGAATTATTAAAATTAATCATACTACTATTCCATCTCAAATTATAAATATCTTAACAACAAATTATATCATTTTAACAAAATAATAAAAAATAAAATAGTCATTAACAAGCAATTAATTGAAAAACAAAAATTTGTACGCAATTAATTGAAAAAAACAAAAATTTGTACACGTGTAAAAGACAAAATAAATAATTTAATACATAAATTTGAAAATAAAAAAAAATAATGTTAATATATTAAAAATTTATTTAGCACAAGAAGATGGAAAAAGCAACTGCCCATTCCAATTTAATTCTCCTACACAATACTTGGGCCTATCCTATGTGTTCTTCCGGGACCTACACATTTTCTCTCTACACCTCTCTCTATATATTCACACATTGACCAATATACAACTAATAAAAAAATTAAATAAATTCAAATGTCACATCTAGTTAATAAATTATGAAAAAATAGTTTCAAAGTAATTTTAATCCAAAAAAATAAATTTCTATAACAATTTTCACATTCAGATAAAGTTCGTCAATAAATTAATTCATGGATAAATTTTTTCACAATTTTAATATTCTATTTTTTCATTTTTTTATATTTCATTTTAAATCAAATAGATTAACAATTCAATTGATTTTGGTATAGCTTGCCTTCTGTATGATTTGGAATAATTATGATTAATTACCATACTATTCAAAGAGAAAATTGATTTTAGTATAGTTTGCCTTCTGTATGATTTGGAATAATTATGATTAATTACTATACTATTCTAAGAAAGAACAATATTGAAGTAGAGTTTATCATAAGCATGTTCAAATATTTCTGATATTATCAAATTATTCCGAGTAAAGACTTTATGATGACTAAATGGTGTTATTTTTACTAGGTTTATTTTCTTGCCGTCAATAATTGTTTCTTTTTATTTTAATAGGTGGATTACAATTTTTTATTAACGTATTATGTATATATTAATATATTATTTTTTCAAAATATAATGTTCTCAAGCTTAGAAGAAATTAAATATTTTTTTATTATTTTATATTACATACGTTGGATATACATATATAAATAAATGAGTTGGGTATTTCCAAAAATAAATAACCTCTAAGAACTCTTAGATCGTGACACTGTTATGTTAAAAATAAAAATAAAATACAACAAAATATACAAAATTAAAACCAATAAAAATAAAATATGATTTTTTCTAAAATATCTCAACAAATACTACCAATTTTATTAGCATTATGAAGGAAATATACAATTGATTTAAAAGTATTTGGCATTTAGATGAAAAAAATAATCCAATTTTAAGTTTTCAAAAGTTTCCACCTACACCTGCTGTATGTATTGGTGATTTAGAGTGAGTGAAAAGGGTATACTTAATATATATATATATATATATATATATATATATATATATATATATATATATATATATATATATTAACAGAGACTATATTATTGTTACAACGTTAAACGTGTCTTCTTAGATGTTTTTCCTGAAACATAAATCAAAAAGGTAAGATTTGTACTTTTAGGAACAAATTGAATAAGATTTGCAACACACATTCTTTCGTCCTTCAAGATTTCAAATTTCAAAAATCTTATCTTTTGTGGTTTGGGATATTAGGTAAGATCTGCAGCATACATCCACCTGAATTTCAACATTTCAATTTTAAAAATTCAAAAAATAGTTTTTGCCGCATTATAATGTTGTTTAGGATTTCAAAGTGGACCTAAAGATGCATTTATAAAAAATAAAGTATGACTACTCTGGGAAAATTTTAATATTTTGAGCAGTGTTTTCAACTTTAAACATATTCATAACTTATATTGGTCTAATTTGGGTAAATCATTGAATACTCTGATGAGTTACCAAGATTTGCCTCTAGGATTCATGATTTACATAACTTTTTGTTTGTTATATTTCTTGATTGTATTAATATCGTGTTGTGTTTATTCATATATTTCTGTTGGTTAATTTGTTTTTATTTAATTCTTATACCTTGATTTGAAACTGAAAAAAACAAAGAGATATTATGTTATTATTTTGTACTTGTACTCTTTCTCGATCTATTTTAAGCTTGATTATTGTAATTAAGAGGTGGGCATATTATTGGAGCACAAAGTTGGAAATCTCGATCCCTTTATATTGTAAATAACCTTCCTCATGGGTTGGAAATACGTTGGTAAGCAATTAATGTAAACTTTGTTATCAGATCAAAGATTGTATTCGAAAATCCTATTAGGATTTGTGACTCCCTAAAGTTTTAGACATATGTGTTAACAATGATCATGATGTTAAGTGATTGTGTGATTTGAAAGAACTCATCAGGGTTGAGGCTTAGAAACAACTAGTGATATTGAAGCCAAAAGAGAACATGAAACAAATTATTGAAAGCTTGTCCTTCAAAGTAGCAAAAGTTCCTCTCATTTTGCCCTAACAATACCACACCTTGTACACAAAAACATGCCCTAAATGCGAAGGATCCCGAAAAGATGAAGGGTCCAAAGTTTAACAGGGCGGGAAGGAAGTCACATTGTGAAACATCACAACCTTCTTCTTCTCTCATTTCCCACATAACTATGGTGAAGGAGATCTGTGGAAAATATTCCAGAGGTGGGAAAGAGTGGAAGAAGTGGTTATATCCAGAAAGTTAAATCGTTAGGGGAATCGTTTTGGCTTTGTACGTTTCTGTGATGTTAAGAATGTATCCAGATTGGAGTCAGAACTTGATTCCATACACATTGGAGTTATGAAGTTGTATGTGAATATTCCGAGATATCAGAAAGTCGAAAGCCAAAAACCAGTTTCTAGTGTATCCCAGTCAACCAAGGTTCTAGAACATAAACCAAAGGTTGTGAAGAAATGGATAGCGAAGGTGGGGAAACACTCAATGGCAAATGTCAGCAAGTCGGAGTGGAAAGGCCAAATTATCAATACTACACCACTTAAACTACGGTAGGCTTGAAGAAAGTTGGGTCGGGTTCACGGAGGAGTATTTACCATTGGAGGTAATTCATGAAGAATTATTGCAGGAAGGTCTGGGTAGTTTAAAGGAAAGATATCTAAGAGATAACCAAGTGCTTCTTACTAGTCAAGATGGGGTAAAGACACTTGTAATAGTTGAAGGAAACAGGAAAATTTTAGGCAAGATCTTTAAAGCTATTGAACCATGGAACGATGGTCAAGCGGTCAGGCACAAAGTCATTTGAATCTGATGCCGAGGAGTCCCTTTGGCTCTGTGGATAGTGGGGTGCTTCAGGGAGATACTATCAGATGTCGGTACACTGATGAAAGTGGACGAGGCCACGTTAAACTGGGAGTGTGTTGAGTATGCGAGGTTGAAAGTTAGACTGGCCATGACATCCATGGTGAAATTCTTTAAAGAAATTCAGATCAACGATAAAGTGTACCAAGTATTAGTGGAAAAGGAGCATTCAGATGAGGAATTTTTTAAACATTCAAGATGGTATAATGATGGTGCTGTAGACTATTCACATTCGTCAATGGATACAAGGGTGGGGGAGACTATTCACTCTAGTGACATTGGGTGGGAGGAGAAGGAAGACGAAAGCTCCATGGAAGAAGAGAACGAGGGATGCTGCAATTAATGTCTCTCTAGCGGGTGGGACAAGCAGGTGGTTGAGGTGACTCAGTGCAAGACAAGTGTGCCAAGGATAATTAATGCAAGGGATTTCAGAATAATGACAACTAACAGTGTAGTTAATAAGGGCACATTACACAAGGTGGAGCATTGGGGAGCCCAACGGGTGGAAGAGTTTCATTCACCCTCTGTCTCTAGTCAGTTGTGTAATGCAGATGTGAATTGGGTCATCAGGATGGGCATTAGTGGAAAAGCCACGTGTGAGTATAGTGGAGGTGCAAATGTAGGGGCAAAAGTTAGGTTCTATAATGGGCCTCAAGCCTAGACCAATACCCTTGGAAACCCTAGCCCTCCCAATCCCTTGGTTGGGGACCAACGGTCGCCTCTGTTGGAGGGCGGCAGCACTGCCATAGAACTAGCCCGTCTCAGGGAAGAGGACAACGACATCGGTGCTGGCAGCAAAGCCGGCGAGGGCGATGTTGCATTTCCCACTAACGGCAGCGCTGCTCGTGACGCTGTTGGAGCAGGTGCAGGTGGCGTTGGCGACAACGATGGTCTTGGTGACGTTGTTGTTGGTGACAACGATGGCTCATACGACGACAATGCTCGTTGCAGCGTCAGATTCTGCGGAGTCGTAGAGAGCAATGCTACTGGAGCTGGTGCAGGAGGCTTTGGCAGCATCGTCGACAAAGGTGTTGCTGGCGTTGTTGCTTGCGACGACGGTGGCTGTTTCTGTGGTGGTGTTCGAAGCAAGGCAGGTTCTGGTGGTGATGAAGGTGGTTGTTTCGCAGGTGTTGTGGCTGTTTCTATGGTGGTGTTCGAAGCAAGGTAGGTTCTAGTGACTGACCAAACAATGGGTTTTTTATTGTGTAATGATGTTTGGAAATAATGTGTAGTGTTTATTTTTTTCATGATCATATGTAAATAATGTGTAGTGTTTATTTGTAGGTCTAACTAGTGTTTGGTGTTTTCTTGATGACAACAATGCTGAGATGCCAACATAGGGCAGACCTCATGCAACAGGAGCGGGTGACATTCTTGGCCACACAAAAATGAGGTTGCCTATGCCACCATCAATAACACCTGCAAATTAATTGGAGAGTCTTAAACATCATTTTACTGATATTTATTTATTTTAACCACTTTCCTAATAATGATAAGAATAATGATAAGTTTTGGATATTTTTTTTATATATTTAGGTTAATTGGTCTTTAATTGAAAATTTTATTCAATTTGATGAAATTTTTAGAAATTTTCCAAATTTAAGCATGTTTCGTATTTTGTCCATATTTAGAAACTAACATATGCGGTTACAATAGTTTATTTATGTTATACTGACAATCTGGTTCAGCAATATAGCATATGCGGTTATATTAAGGAAGCTCTATTCATTTTAACCAAAGTACTTATTAGATTTGTTTTTATCATAGTAAACATTAATGAATGCATTAGGGAAACTCTATTCATTTTAACCGAAGTACTTATTAGATTTGTGTTTGTCATAGTAAACATTAATGAATGCATAGTAAATTACTTCTTGCAAACTCAATTGGTTGAGAAAAAGGGAAGAAAAAAACTCAACTTTACATGAAAACAAAAATATCATTGTTGTAAAGTTAAACCAGTCTCACCGCCCTTCGACACTGCCATACATATGCATAGGCAAATTCTAGAAATAGGGAGAGTATGCATTAGGATTACACTATTAGTTTTGAGAGTGTGTTATTGTAAAAGGTAAAAATAAACTTTGTAATTAGAGTTTTCTTGTTCCTAAATAATGAAAAAAAAAACACTTCATTCAAATCTTCGAGATTGGTAACAGAAAAAGTAACTTTCCAATTTAATTCTCCTCAAACAATGTTTGGGCCTCTATCTTCCGCCCAAGCCGCATTCTTCCTCTGTACCTACAAATTTTCACCGCGAACCTTTATATAATTCGTGCATATATCCATAATAAAAAAATTAAATAAATTCAAATGGCACATATCCAATAAATTATGAAAAAAAAAGTTTGAAAATTAATTTTAATTAAAAAAATAAATTTTCATAACAATTTTCGCATTCATTTCAATTAACCATTTTGAGTTGATCCGTATCAAATAAAGTTGATCAACAAATTAATTCATATATATATAATGCATTTTACTTATTACATCTTTAACACCATCTTCATATTAGTGTCATGTTAATAATAATATTTTTTTTCCATTTACTTTGTTATCTCATAATATTTGAATAAAATTTGTTGCCTAAGAAAGACGTGAATTGCATTGCTTGTTAACTTTTTCACCATCTTAATTTGTTAATTTTTCATTTTTTTATATGTCATTTTAAATCAAATATACAAGTGGTTTTGGTATAGTTTGCTTCAGTATAATTTTGGTATAATTATAATTAATTACCGGACTTTATAAAGGGAAAGAGCATATTGAAGTGGTGTTTATCGTAAGCATGTTCAAATATTTTTTCATGTTACCCGACTATACCAATTGAAGATGGTATGTGGAACCGGTAAAGAAGTTGCAACTCAGATTTCAATTACTATGGACTTGATTTTCCTTGTAATTTCACATTTAAGTAATTTAGATCATACATAATTGTTGGCACATTTATGCTACCTTGCTTAATTCATGTATTATGATCTCCATTTTTTCACACTATTTTTTTTATCAATAAAAAGAATTAATATACATATGAATATGAAACATACGTGAAGTGCTTCAACATTTACATCTACAGTTCCATTTTTGCACACTATTGTTCCATTTTTTAACACTATTGTTTGGATTGCTCCTTTTAGAGTGGATAGGATTAACCTCCAGATTAAAATTTTTAACATCTTAGAATCTGACATAACCTTTATGTACTTTAAAGTTTTGATCTGTGAAAATTATTTTTGTAGTTCTTAAAATATTTCTTTTCCATTTATCTCATTTTCTTTATCATAAATAAATGATGTTATTCTTACTAGTTTTATCTTTTTCCCATCAATAATTGTCTACTTTTTTTTAATAAGTGGAATATTATATTTCTTATTAGTGTACTATGTACTGTATTAATACTTCTTTTTTTAAAAAATAATCCTTTCAAGTTTGGAGAAAAATAATTTTTTTATCATTATTTTTTCAGTATATACGTTCTATATATATATATAAATAAATGAGTTAAGTACTTTTGAGAAAATAAATAGTTTTTAGAAATGTCTTAGATTGTAATACTCTATGTTGAAAATAAAAACAAAATATAACAAAATGTAAAGAATTAAAACTAGTAAGAATAAAATTTGAAACTTCCTAAAATATCTCAACAAATGTTACCCGATTTATCAGTATTTATGAAAGAAATATGCAGTTGATTTAAAAGTATTTGACATAAAAGTATTTGACATTGGATGAATAAAAAAGCATCGATCATGTTATGTAGTTTTACCATTTGAAGTTTTCAAATATTTCCACCTGCACTTTTCTTGTGTATTTGGACATGCATGGAACTATCTTTGTGTGGCATGTGGATCTTGTATTTCAAATTTCCCACTCAACTTTACTTTTCTTAGGTTTCTCTCATTCTCTTCCTATCAAATTTTAAATCCTAATCTTGCATCTCTCTTCTTGCTGAATCTCGTTTCTCTCTCTTCCTTTTGAAAAACCCTAATCTTGAATACCATCTCTTATTTCCTGCTCAACCTTGTTTCTTTGAGATTTGTCTTTTTCCTTTCATATTTCACACACTAATCTTGCCTCTTTGCTCAGGTTAGGCCATCGAGATCAGAAGAAGGGTTGAAAGAGTGAAAATGAAAGAGATAGAGAGAAAAGAAAAAAAAAATCAAAGAATATTTAAATCACCAAAAAGAGATGAATTTATGTACTTATCAAGAAAGAACAGAGATGGAGAAAAAAAGAGATTTGATGATGTGTCAGGCCAACTTTCTTATGCAGTGTAGAGCAAAATCACTTGTCCAATTCCTTGCTTTTGAACAATTATATTGGTATGACACAGACAACGGTACGTATGTTTCAAATACTAGTATGTTTCACATAACGTGCTTATCATCCACTAATCATTCCCTAAGTTATGTGTGCGCATTATATTTTAAAATTCATTCATCAACCAAAATTGATTAAAATATCTAAAAAATTATAAAAACCTATGTATAGTTTAACATGTCATGACATGAATCTAAGAAATAAACAAATTGTGTAGATTATAGTCATAAAAATACAAATATGTTAATAGTTAAGTTCGATTTTTAAAAAATAAGCTATAAAAAAAAACATGTTTTCAAACTTGCAACAACATACAAGTTTCTTTTAAGAGCAGAAACAAATAACAAACACTACCAAATTGAATTTAAGCCAAGACAGAAAGAAAAATATGATTAAATTTCAAATTTCACAATATATCAATATTCTGTTTGTTAAATACTTCAAGAAATACTAAAGTAAAGTACAAGATATTAAACTTCACAATTGTCTTAGTATTAGATGTACCATAAAACATTATTGATCTATATTATCTTGTATTGCTAAAATAATATAAGTGAAGAAGTTAAATTAAATTTGAAAGTATAATAGCTTATTCATCTTCAAGGATAACATGTTGCATATGCGGTTATAGAAAAAACACAAAGTTTGAATGAAAACAAAAATACCATTTAAAGTTTTTTCATATTTCTAAAGATTTTTTTTTAATTTACTATGTGTTTATGAAGAATTACGAAAATGACGAGTTCATACATGTTTTTATGATTGAATGTTAATTTCAAGGAAAGATATGACTACTATAATGATGGGTTACAATTATTTTCTTTTAAAAATGTAGCCAACAAAAGACTTAGATAAAGAAACTAATTTCATTCTTCAACTTAGATCAATTAGCAAGATTAGTCTATGGTTTGTTAATATTTTTTTTTTAATGTTCTATTGAGAAAATATATTGTAGGTTTAAAATGATTCTTGTAGGTTTAAATATATTGAGAAAATAGTATTACTACGTAATAAACCACTTAAGCGAGGTTGCTAAATGGTGTTGCAAGTTTGGTCAGGAAATATCTCTCGTTCTTCTTCCTCCAATCGCTTTCATTGGTTTCAGTGATATCTCCATCTTCTTCATCGTTGCCTTAGTTGGTTTATGAAACCTAAATTCGTTTTTCTCTCTCAACTGATGGTTTAGAAGACGCTTCATTTTATCTTTGTCGATTTTGTGTTTGATACAATATTTTAGAGAAAGCACTTTATGTTTTTTCTCAATCGGTAGGTATATGTTTTTTAGATGATATAAAAGCAGGTTAAGGCCTGAGTGCACCTGTTTTTGGATTTCTTTAACTTTCTTGTGTTTTTGTTTTGACCGGTTTCAAGTTTTCAGGGAGACTCAAGCCAAAATATTATTAATTAAAGTCAAAATCTTACTTACAACTTGGAGAGAATTATGGATTGATTCTCGTTTTCTTCCTTTCAATGAGACAAATCATCACACTTTGAATAAAAGCATGAAGAGGGCTCTTCTTTTTAAGAACAAATTGAAGTTTACTGATGGGAGTCTTCCCAAACCATGTAACAATGACTCTTTATTAGAGGCCTAGAAGAGAGATGTAATGTGATGGTAAGTTGACACCTCATATTGCCAAGAGCATTATATACATAGAGATGACCAACATTTTTTTTGGGAATATTTAAAAGACAGAGGTTTTCCAAAAGTGGTCATTTCTGGATCTCTATCTTACTTCAATTAGTACACTCTATTAAACAAGGAGAAAGGTATAGTACTTAATTTTTCGTTGATTTAAAACTCTCTACGAAGAATTAGAATCTTTGAGACCTATACCAAAATGCTTTTATGATAAACCATGTGCTTGTATCTTATCAAAAATCTATGTCTAATATAGAGATTTTGAGTATGTAATGTGTATCTTAAAAAGTCTAGGAGAAAATTACATCACTGTTAAAATCCATATTTTATGTATGGAACCGCTCCCGAACATCAACAAAGTATTCTCCCTAGTGATTCAACAGGAAAGACAGATTAGTGGAGTTATTTGTGCTTTGCACTAAAAATAATTTTCTTTTGGCAGTTTTACTTGCAAACACAATACATGGAAAACCTAAGAACAAGTTTCTTGGAAACAACAAGGTAGAGAAACTGGATGGCGTTTTCAGGGACAAGACAGAGGTAAGGGAAGATTAAATAATCAAGAAAAACAATGTTCTTATTGTCACAAAATGGGCTAAACTGTGGATGAATCCTACTATAAACATGTATTCCAACCATGTTACAAGCAAAAGGGAGAATAAACTTCTACAAACAATGAAAAAGTCCGCAATCAAATTCTAAAATGATTCTACTCAAGACCAGGGAGACAAACAAGAACATAATCCTTTCACTATTGATGTTTTTTGAACAGCAAAAAATGAATGAATAAAGGAAGCACTTCAGGAGTGCTTCAACCCTTATACACAATGTCGAATCAAGAACTAAGTGTCAAAAACCTAAACACCTTTCTAGACATACTAAGACACTTCTCTTGAGAACACCAAAAATCACGTAGAGACAGAAACAAATACAATCCACATAAGAAACTAAAACCATCTGAAAAACCATGAACAAAATGCCCCCTACAAAACTATAGCATCTTGGTTATTGAGCATGGTCGCATCACCCTTACCACTTTACCCTGCAAAACCTGGCGACTCCCAAACTACCAATTACGAATCCCACCTTACTAACATGAAATGCTAGGCCAGAGAAAGTAGGCACATCACCGAAGATAAGTGCCAATCCGAATAAGAAAGAGTGGTTCTCTTTAACTTAAACTTAATCTAAAGTCAATCCTTTAGTTGAGCTTTCACTGTTGATTAGATATAGAAACTTCTAAAGCTTCTGAAAACATCTAACTCTTCAAATCACATCAATTAAATACAAAGGTATAATGGTCCAAAAACACACTAAAAATGTAAACCTTCTTAGATCCTTGACATTGGTGCCACTGATCATGTCTCATACATTCAAAATCATTTGATCACTTTTTACAAAATTAAACCTGTCAATGTTCAACTCCCTTATGGTTCTTATGTTACTTCTTATCAAGATGGAACTATTCGATTTTCAAAGGATTTTATTATCTTTAATGTCTTGTATATTTCAGATTTCTCTTTTAATATTCTTTCTGTGCAAAACTAATTGAAGACTTAAACTGCAAACTAATCTTTTATTATAAGCATTGTCAAATTTAGGATCTAAGATGATTGGGCAAGCTAATCTAGATCGTGCATTATATTACGTTCATGAACTCAACTCCAACTTCAAAGAGAATAGTTATTCTATTAATATTGTCCTTAATTTAAAGAATTGAACATGGATACCTGGCAGTGTAGACTAGGACTTCCTGTTAATAGAAAATGTTTGAGATATTTGTCATCTCTCTAAACAACATAAAATCCCTTTTCCCCACATTTACATTATTTCTATGAATGCTTTTAATTTGATTTATATTGACATATAGGGTCCTATTGGTATTCCTTCTATTCATGGGTACAAATATTTTTTGACTATAGTGGATGATTACACTAGACATATATATCTTATGAGGACTAAATTTGAAACAAAAGTCTCATTAAACAATTTTGTCATGTATATTAAAAATCAATTAAATCAAAATGTCAAAGTAATTCGATTGTTGTTGAGAGAAGGCATAAACACATTTTTAATGTTAATGGTAACCTTCTTTTTCAATCTGGTTTACTTAAAGCATATTGATTTTACTTAAATCATATTGGTCTTATGTTGTTACTCATGCCATTTATGTTATAAATAAATTACCTTCTACTGTTAATGATTACAAATCCCCTTATGAACTGTTATCTTTTTATGAGAATACTTTTTCCTTACAAGATCTATAATAATTAAGAACAAACAAAGAATTTTATTTAAAACAATTTTAAGTTTTACTTGAGCCCTTAGGAAATAATGATAATAGGACATGCATTAGTAACACTGATAATAATAACCAAGAGATAAGAAATGTTGATCACATTGAGGAAGCAGAAAAGGGACAAGGCATTGATCACAATGAAAATGAGGAAGAACAACAAATAACCTATAGATAAGAAATGTTAAGCATAATGAAGAAACACAAGAAGGACAAGGCACAAGTTACTACGAAAATGAAGAAGATCAGCAAAATCAACTAATTGATAATGATACTCAAATTCTTAGAAGATCTATGAGAGCAAAAACAATTTCTATATACTTAAAGGATTATCATCATTAGGTTAATACTTCCAAATCTAAACATTATATTCATATTACTTATCCAATTACGTTTGTTCTATCTATTGATTCTCACTTTGAAAAACTTCTAAGGTACACCTTGGTCATATCATCCAACAATGAACCACAAAATTTTGAGGAAGCTTTTAGAAATCACAAGAGAATGATGGCTATGGAAAAGGAAATTCAAGCTCTCCAAATATGGTACCTTACAAATTTTCCATCTAGAAAAAGCTCTATTTAATGTAAATGGCTTTATAAAATAAAGTACAAAGATGATCGATCTATTGAAAGATATAATGCTCATTTGGTTGCAAAGGTTTATACACAATTGGAATGAATTGATTATCTGGACACTTTTTCTGTTTTTGCTAAACTAACCATTATAAGAATTCTTTCAGTCACTATAGCCAATGAAAACTAGTACTTACATCAACTCGACATTGACAACGATTTCTTACATGGGACATAAATGAGGAAGTATATTCCCTCCAGGATTCATTACATAAAAGCCAAATCAAGTTCGTAGACTCACTAAATCCTTATACAAGTTGAAGCAAGCAAGTAGGCAATGATTTGCTAAACACTCCCCTTTTCTTATTTCTATTGGTTTCATTCAATCAAAATCAGATTATTCTCTTTTCAATAGAAAAAATTCAAGTACTTCATTGTCCTTCTTGTGTATGTAAATGACATTATTCTTATAGGGGTTTGCTTATCAGAAATTGAAAGGTTTAAAGACTTACTAAATAACTCCTTCATGATTAGGTATGTTGAAGACCTCAAATACTTCTTGGACTGGAAGTTGTCAGATCCAAGAAAGGAATTCACTTATACCAAAGAAAATATGCTCTTGACATATTAAATAGAAGACTCATTTAAAACTCTTATATCTCATTAACACATGACCATATATAAATTTTGTTATACATTTACTTAGTCAATTTCTAAAAGAACCAACAATTCATCATCAACAGGCTGCTTAACATGTTCTACACTACATCAAAGCTAACCTTGCTAAGGGCTTATTCTTTACAATAGATTCAGAAATACAAGTCAAGGCCTTCAGTGACTCTGACTAGGCATCTTGCTCAGACACAAGACGATCCACAACTGAATATTGCATTTTCTTAAGATTATCTTTAATTTTGTGAAAATCAAAGAAACAAAGCACTATATCCAGATCTTCTTCTGAAGTTGAGTATAGAGCTCTAACTAGTACGATTTGTGAACTACAATGTTTTAACTATATCTTTCATGATGACATTCAAAAAATGCTACCTCAGTACTATGGTGAACCTATTTTTCTGTCCCAAGATAATTCTCAAAATACATGTGCTTAATTTTTTTAATGATGATATCATTATGACCTAGATTTTAGTAAGTTTTCTAAAGGAAAGCAACATGTAGATATCAAAATACAAAATAAAACTCCTACTTCACTTGAAGAAAGATGGTTTGTTTGTACTCTTGCGAAGAAAGATGAGGTTGATAACTATATTTGCTCAAGGCGAGTTCTTTGCTTAATTTTTATTGGAAAGTTTGCATCTTTTATTTTGTCAACAAACATGATAATAAATAGTTAGCTGCAGTGCATTAAATATGTTTTGAGAGAAGAGTGGTCGTCCTAACATGCATTTTATTAACTATCATTATTTTATTTATTAATTAAGGAGGATAGTGAAATACGAAATTCAATTCCAAAAAGTCATTTAATACACTTGTGAATTTATAATGTAATAATAATGTGATATTTTCATAAAACCTTGATATACAATTTTTAACGCCTTCTTCAAATGTTACATTGTAATATATTACATTTGTTGACTAAGTAACAACAATTGCATGTTTCTTTTCAGCTTTGATTGTAGAGTTAAAAGACTTAATAGGTAGAAGGTTTCTCATGGGCTTTTAAGTGAAGCAAGTTTGTAAGATTTTTGTAGTTAGTATTGCCATGCCATCTTTTATTCGGAGTTTATGTGTATGTGATTTGTTTTGAGCAAATTGCATGAGTTTTTATTCACTTTTGGAGTATTGGGGTTGTATTTATGAGACTCTTAAATTTATATAATAATAGTGTTAAAAGTAATGTGCTGCTAATATTATTTTTAACATGATATACATTTTATTTTTCTGAACTTGTGGATATCATGTTAAAAATAGAATGCAATTGAGTAGTTGTGGCTTAGTGAACAAACGTAATGCACTAAAATGTAACATCCCAACATCCCAATACGGCTAAAAGTCAAGGTTAATATTACATTATCATTACATTATGAATTCTAAGTGCCTTAAGGAATCCAATTTCGTATTTTATTATACTTCTTAATTAATAGATAAAACAATGATAGTTAATAAAATTCATGTAAGGAGGATCATTTTTCTCTCAAAACATATTCAATGCACTGAATCTTGCTTTGCTAACCATCGTCAACAAAATAAAGAATGCAAACTTTCCAATACAATGTACAGTATCTGAACTCACAAGAACAATCTACTAATATTGAAGTAAAGAACTCATCTTAAGAAAATATACTTATCAATCTCATCTTTCTTCATAATATTATAAACAAAAACATCTTTCTTTAAGTGAAATAGCAATCTCATCATGTGATTTAATATCAACATGTTTTCTTTTAGAAAATTTGCTAGAACCCAAATCATAATGGTACCATCATTAAAAAATATGAAAGCATGGATTTTAAGAATGAACTTGTGACAGAACCACAAGTTCACCACTGTAACTTTTAAACTTCCAAAATGCTTTACCATTATCGTCCAAAAACTCTGACTTGATTTTCATAAGATGAGAACTATTCTTCCCTTGTAACACTAAATCAAAAAAATATCAATCCTTGGAATAGCAAAAACATTATAAAGCTTACAGGATATAAAGCAACAAATGTATACAAAAAAGAATTGTATGATTCACCAACTATATTCAATGCATATAAACTTAAAAAGAATTTTATATTAATTACTCCTTAAACAACTCAGTATAATTGTTTCACCGAAGAATATATGTACATAAAATATTGGAGAAATATTAAAAACATTTGGCACCGAATATGGAAGAAACAACAAAAACATGCCTTTGTTATCATTAATTATTATACAATAAACATATTGTTAGTACTTTCACAAGACTAAGGATTTGATGAAGCCATGCGAGACATGTCCAACAAGGCAAAGCAAGCATATAATTGGATATGGATTAGGTCTTGGTCTGGTGTGAGTGGGTTTAGGATTGATTGGCAAAGAACCTATGCATAGTCAAGGAGAAATTCAAAAGCACAAAGGTCTAAAAGTGTTTAAAATGTTAAATTGAAGAATTAGCTAAGTTTTCAATTAAACTGGTTTTAATACTGCATGGGCTCAAATAAAGCGATTTCAGTTTTCACGAAATCGAGTTATTCGATACCTGGCAGAACTGAATTAACGACTTTTTGAAAAATTGAATTGGCACCTTTTCGTCTATAAAAACAGTGAGTTTTCTAAAATGTGCCATAACACAGAGAACACAGATATGAAAAGAGAGAAGAATCACAGCAAAAAAACCAGTGAGAAACACCTTTGTGAAATTGAGAGTTCTTGAGGAAAATCAATTGAGGCTTTTGTTGAAGAGTACCTCTTGACCCAGTCTGTGCTATTGGAATTCTTCAACACTGTGCAAAGGCCTCTTCTGCGTGCCAATCAGGGAGTTGTTCTTTACCATTCTTGATCCCTTTCTAAATCAAGATTTGTGTAAACTGATTTCAAATCTGTGAAATTGTTAAAACTATGCATTGTGTAGGCTATAGGTTTAGCCTGTGTGTGATTGTTGATTTGAGTGGGGACTACGGGGAGTAAGTGCTTATTTCAGTGGGTGTTTGATTCTTACGGGGAGTAAGAATTATGTAATTGTTTGGTGTAAACAATTGATTAAAGATAGTGAAATTTTCTTTGCTTGAGGGGCAAAGGAGACTAGACGTAGCCTTTAAGGAAGGGTGAACCAGTATAATTGACTGTGTTCTATTGTTCTTGACCCTTCTCTTTCAATTCTGTATTGTTCTTACACTGTTCATTGTGTTTAATTGAAAGACTGTATTAATTTCTGGTAATCTTGATAAAATTGGTTTAAGTCTTCTACTGAATATTGATTTGTGCATTGTAACTTGAATTCTGTGTTGATTCAGATTAATCTGCTGTAGTTGTTCAAGAAATCTTGATTAACAGATTGTTTCATTTCAAATATTGTATTGCATATAAGATTCTGGATCTGATCTGAAAGTTGTTCTGTATTGATAGGCATCTGTGTTTCTGCATACTTGAGATTTCATTACTGTAGTGTGATTCTAGACACTTTTACTGCAAGAATTGTATTTTTGGTCCTGTGTTGATATTGAAATTAATTAATAATTGACTTTGGTTTGATTAATCTGCTGCAAATTGAATAATCGGTTATACAGCTAATCTGTTTTACAAAAAGTTTTTAAATTGAGAGTGACTTTAATCAAATCTGTTTTAACATCATTTTCTACACTATCAAATCTTAAATTCTTGGTATAATAGAATAATTGAATCTACATTCTGAATAATTCTCAAATCTGTATTAATTGCTGGTGTTAGGATACTTAATCAGATTTGTTAATATTGACTGAAATCAATGTAGAGTTGTGTTAGGTGTTTTAAATTTGTATTTTGTAATTCTGTTCCTCTTTGCTCTCGTTCAAATTTGGATTTTTGTGGGATTCTGTTCTGAGTTTAATATTGCTATTGAAACTATGTGAACTTGATCTGCTTAAAGTGTTGTTGTGAATTTGGTGTGTGATTGTGAATATACTATGTGTGTTGTTTGAAAAAATCTATCTGCCTGTACAACAAATTGATTCATTCGTGCCTTAAATCAATTTATTTCTTTACTCGACCTTATATCTTTAGCACCAAGATTCGTTAAAGTTTTTCAAATTAAGAAAACTATTTTCAAAGGTCTAAATCGAATAAAAATCTTTCAAAGTTCAATTCAGCCCCCCTCGTAAACTCAGCCTAAAACGATTTCAATTGGTATCAAGAGCTAAGTCTTGAAAATTACTCAAGTTTTCGATCCTATGGCTGAGGGAAAGTTACCTTTTGGTGAGGGTGCTTCTATAAATAGACCTCCTTTGTTTAGTGGTGTTAACTATCAGTTTTGGAAAATCCGAATGAAAATCTTTATTGAATCTCTGGATAGAGGTATTTGGGATGCAATTATGAATGACCCTTATGTTCCTAAAACTATTGTTAATGGTATTACTATTAATAAACCTTGGTCTGAGTGGAGTGATTATGAGAGCAAGAAAGCTTAGTTTGATTGTATGGCAAAGAACATCATAACCTCTACTTTGAATTTAGATGAGTTTTTCAGGGTCTCTCAATGTTCTTCAACAAAGGAGATGTGGGATATCTTGGAAGTGACTCATAAAGGAACGCAAGGAAGCATGCTCTAATTCAAGAATATGAGTTGTTTAGAATGCAAGCTGGAGAAACAATAGCTGATGTGCAGAAAAGGTTCACACACATAGTGAATCACCTCATTGGACTTGGCAAGACCTTTGACAAAGAGGAGCTAAACATCAAAGTGCTAAAGTGTCTTGACAGAGCTTGGCAGCCCAAAGTCACTGCAATCACTGAGTCAAGGGATCTTACTACTTTGAGCACAGTTGCATTATTTGGAAAACACAGGGAGCATAAGATTGAGATGAACCAACTCAAGGAGCAAGAAAATGGAGAGAGGAAGGCTAGGAGCATAGCTCTCAAAACTGCAGTAGTTACAGAAGATAGTGAAGCAGATTCAAGCTGTGACAGTGAAGTTGAAACTCTGAATATGCTCACAAGGAAGTTTAGCAAGTTCCTAAGGAAGAGAGGAAAAGAGAAAAATCAGCAAACTAAGAGGTATACAAAGAAAACTGATTTAAATTCTACTAACTCACTTGCTTTGGATGTGGAAAGCAAGGACATATCAAGGCTGAATGTCCAAATCTGAACAACAAAGACAAGACTGCTGAAAAGAAAAAGTTCAACAAGAGCAGCAAGGGAAAACAAGCATACATAGCTTTGGATGAAAATGATTCAACAACAAGCTGCTCATCAAAGGATGAAGAAGAAATCAATTTGTGCCTGATGGGAAAAGAGGAGTCAATGGTAAGCAGTGCTGACTCAAATAATTCTTCCATGTCTAAAAATTACAGCACATTGGTTCAAGCATATCATGAGACGCATGAGGAAGCAAATAGGTTGGCTGGAGTAAACAATAGACTAAAAGGTTTGAACAACTGGTTGGAAAAGAGAGTCAGCTCATTGGAAGAAGAACTGGAAAATGTTAAAACTGATTTTGAGCACTTAAATATGATTTACCAGTCTTCTGACTATGAGAATGAGTCTACCAAACCAGCCAAGTGTGAAAAATGTGAGGTGCTGGAAGCTAAAGTAAAATTTCTTGTGAAAACCTCTTCCAAACATGCCATGGGAACGACAAATTTAAATGTTGTTTTAGATTCCCAAAATTGTGTGTTTGATAAAGCTGGAATTGGCTTCAAACCCTTGTTTAAAAAGAAAACCAGAAAATTTAGCAGCTTTTTCAAAACTGGCAGCCAGCATACTTCATGTTTTGAAACTTGTTTCTACTGTTTACACAAAGGTCATACTATAAGAAGCTGTAGAGCTAGACTTTATGAGGTTCCAAATGGCTGTATGAAGTGGATACCTAAGGGTAGTATTAACAGTTTTGGACCCAAAACCAATAGGGTACCAGTTTTTATAAAATAAATATGTTTTGCAAGATAAAGGTGTAGCCAGCAAGACGCTGTGGTATTTGGACACCGACTACTCCAAACACATGACAGGGGATGAATCCTTGCTTACTAGTTTAACTCTGAAACATGGAGGATACGTTACTTATGGTGACAACAACAAAGGGAAGATAATTGGCAGTGGTGACATTGGAGTCAAAGGAAGCTTGACCATTCAAAATGTGCTTTTGGTTGAAGGATTAAAACATAATCTGCTGAGCATAAGTCAGCTCTGTGACAAAAGACTGGAAGTCACCTTTCAACCAGAAATCTGCCTCATCTCCAGTAAAGACTCAAGAGAGACTCACCTTGTTGGTAAAAGAGTTAATAATGTGTATATGCTTGACTTGCATTGCATTAATTCTGAAATCAATTGCTTAATTACAAAATGCGATGAAACATGGTTGTGGCATAGGCGTATTGCTCATATTCACATGCAGCATTTAAAGAGAATTGCATCTAAAGAACTTGTGATTGGTTTGCCTAAACTCAAGTTTGAGAAGGACAAAATATGTGAAGCATGTCAAAAGGGAAGCAAACCAAAACTTCTTTTAAACAAAAACAGTTTCTTTCTACTACTAGACCTTTGGAAATGCTTCACATGGACTTGTTTGGACCTTCTAGAACCATGAGCATAGGTGGAAACTATTACGGTCTTGTAGTTGTAGATGACTTTTCTAGATATACATGGACTTTGTTTTTGGTAACCAAGGATCAAGCATTCAGTGCCTTTATGAAACTTGCAAAGATTATTCAAAATGAGAAAAATTGTTCTATTGCTGCCATAAAAACAGATCATGGCAGAGAATTTCAAAATGAAAACTTTGAAATGTTTTGTGAAAAGTTTGGAATTCAACATAATTTTTCAGCTCCAAGAACTCCACAGCAAAATGAGGTTGTGGAGAGGAAAAATAGAGCCTTGGAAGAGATTGCTAGAACTTTATTAAATGAAACAAATTTTCCAAAATATTTATGGGCAGATGCTGTAAACACTGCATGCTATGTGCTAAACAGAGTTTTAATAAGACCAATTTTAAAGAAAACCCCTTATGAACTTTTCAAAGGGAGAAAACCTAATATCTCTCACTTTAGGGTTTTTGGTTGCAAGTGCTTCATTTTAAACAATGGAAAGGATAATCTTGGTAACTCAAAGGCTGATGAAGGCATATTCTTAGGTTACTCATCACAAAGTCATGCATATAGAGCATACAACAAAAGAACCATGTTGATTGAGGAAACTGTACATATTACCTTTGATGAGACTAACCAAAAGATGCAGGATAAGCATAAAAATAGTGCAGATGATGAGGAAACTAGAAGATTACAGAAATTAACAGAAATTGTTGAAGAACAGAATAAAGAACTGGATACTGCTGAACTGGATACTGCAAAAAGGGAAACTGTAGAGTGGAGAGTACCAAGAAATTTATCCCTGGACAACGTAATTGGACAGATCAACAAAGGCGTCTCAACCAGAAATTCACTGAATCTACTGTGTGAACACATGGCGTTTGTGTCACAGATTGAGCCTAAGACAGTTCAGGAAGCTTTAAATGACAGTAATTGGATTAGTGTCATGCAAGAGGAGCTTAATCAGTTTACAGAAATGATGTGTGGAGCTTAGTTCCTAAAACCAGTCGAATGAACGTGATTGGCACAAAGTGGGTGTTCAGAAACAAAATGGATGAGCAGGGCATTATTGTGAGGAACAAAGCAAGACTCGTGGCCAAAGGTTATAATCAAGAAGAAGGCATAGACTATGATGAAACCTATGCACCAGTTGCTAGAATTGAGGCTGTGAGGCTGCTGCTGGCCTATGCTTGTCTATATGGATTTAAGCTGTTTCAAATGGACGTGAAGAGTGCATTCTTAAATGGATTTATAAATGAAGAAGTATATGTCACTCAACCACCTGGATTTGAAGACCACAGACTGCTTGGACATGTTTACAAACTTAAGAAGGCTCTTATGGACTTAAACAAGCTCCTAGGCAATGGTATGAAAGGCTAAGTAATTTTCTGCTCTCCAAGAATTATCAAAGAGGTCAAGTAGATAAAACTCTCTTTATTAAGAACTCTGAAAATGATATAATTTTAGTCCAAGTGTATGTAGATGATATCATTTTTGGATCGACTAATGAACTACTTTGCCAAGAATTTGTATTAGACATGCAGGGGGAGTTTGAAATGTCAATGATGGGGGAGTTGAATTACTTCCTAGGACTGCAGATCAAACAGTTACAGAATGGCACATTCTTAAATCAGTCAAAGTACTGCAGAGACGTATTGAAGAAGTTTGAGATGGACAGTTGCAAAGAGGCATCGACTCCAATTGCAACCAGTTGCTATCTAGATGCAGATGAACATGGAATATCAGTAGATCAAACCAAATTCAGAGGACTCATTGGATCCTTGCTCTATCTTACAGCAAGCAGACCTGACATAACCTTTGTTGTGTGCATGTGTGCAAGATTCCAGGCAAATCCAAAGGAGTCTCATTTCAATGCTGCTAAAAGGATTCTCAAGTATCTCAAAGGGACAACAAATGTTGGCTTGTGGTATCCAAATGAAGCTACACTTAATCTCAAAGGATACTCGGATTCAGACTTTGCTGGGTGCAAATTGGACAGAA